>ERZ827458.127-NODE-127-length-138821-cov-10.779175_pt1 | contig 138821 bp, 131 predicted proteins | sample MGYA00519706_ERZ827458 | MGnify/ENA primary metagenome ERZ827458 (study PRJEB31778, sample SAMEA3449309) | human gut metagenome | biome: human gut; feature: human-associated habitat; material: faeces | place: United Kingdom | collected 2010/2012 ... | reverse complement strand
GGCTCGCGGGTCTGGTAGGCTTCCCTGCGGGGGAAAATGATTGTGAAAATAGCTCGCCGTTGAGGCGGGCTATTTTCGTTGTAGGGGTTGAGCCCCAGTACCTCGGCTTGTGCGGCAGACCTTCCCGGCAGCATGGCTTGAAGCGGGAAAGTTGCCCGTATCGCTATAGCGCGAGTCGATTTTCCACTCAAAAAATGTGAAAAACCCGCTTTCTTCTGTCTGTTGAAGAAAGCGGGCTTTTTATGCGTTTGAGAGGGGTCAATGCTTTGAAAGCAGGGCGGTGACGGTCATAAATCCGGCGGCGGCCCCTTCTACCAGAATGACCTGACCATTCAGGGTAAAGAGGGAAAGCAGCAGCGCGGAATGAACGACGCCGGTCGTTTCCAGATATTGATAGCACAGGGTCACGGCCAGCAGGGCCGCGCCCGCGTAGAGCCACGGCTGCAAGCCCTTGGAGTGGCAGCGCAGACCTGCCAGCGGAATGATCAGCGCCAGCATAACGCCCAGCAGCAGACCCTTGAGCAGGAAGGACCAGAACAGCCCTGCGCCCAGAACGCCGTCCAGCCAGCGGTACAAAAGGCACAGCACGATGCACAGAAGCAGCGGGCAAAGGGCCGCCACCAGCTTACGGAGCAGCATGGCTCTCCTCCTCCCTTTGGAGAAAAAGCAGGGTTTCCTGCCGTTCCTTGTCGGTCATGGGGGCCGTTTCGAACAGATCGGGGCGCATTTTAGCCGTCGCCAGCAGAGCCTGCCGCCGCCGCCATGCGCGAATCTTGGCATGGTCGCCGTTGAGCAGAACCTCCGGGGCCTCCACGCCCTCAAACTCCCGGGGCCGGGTATACTGAGGGTACTCCAGCAGCCCGCCGGTGAAGCTCTCCTCGTCGGTGCTGTCGCTGCTGCCCAGCACGCCGGGCACATACCGGGCCACTGCGTCGCACACGGCCATGGCGGCCAGCTCGCCGCCGGTCAGGACGAAATCCCCCAGCGACAGCTCCTCGTCCACCACTGCGTCGATGGCCCGCTGATCCACGCCCTCATAATGGCCGCAGAGCAGGATGAGGTTTTCCTCCCCGGCCAGCTCCACCACCTTCTGCTGGGTGAGGGTCTTGCCCCGAGGGCTCATATAGATGCATTTGCCTGTATACCCCTGACTGCGCAGATGGCGTACCGCGTCGCAGATGGGCTGGGCCAGCATCACCATGCCCGCGCCGCCGCCGAAGGGGTAATCGTCGGTATTTTTATGCTTGCGGTCGCTGAAAGGACGGATGTCCACCGGCTCGATCTCCACCAGCTTTTCCCTGCGGGCCCGGCCCAGGATGCTGGAGCCGAGCACGCTTTCGAACATCTCAGGAAAGATGGTCAGAATGGCGATCCTCATACACTGCCACCTCGTTCAGGGTTTCTTCGTTGAGTACGATGCGGCCGGCCTCCACGTCCAGCGAGACCACCACCTTCTCAATGATGGGCACCATGACCTCGCCTGCCGGAGTGTCGAAAACAAAAATGTCAGTGCCGCCGGGGGTCAGCACATCCTTCAGAACGCCGATCTCGCCGCCTTTGGTATCCACGGCTTCCGCGCCCAGCAGGTCGGCGATGAAGAACTGGTTCTCCTCCAGCTCCGCCGCGTGGGCCCGGTCTACGTAGAGCATGGCCCCCCGCAGGGCTTCGGCGGCGTTGCGGTCGTTGAAGCCCTCCAGCTTCAGGTACACGTCGTCGCCCTGCACCCGGCAGGCCTCGATGGCCAGCGGCTCAAAGCCCTCTCCGGTTTGGCGCAGCACCGCGTCCAGCTCCTCGAAGCGGTAAGGGTCGTCGGTGAAATGGCGGAGCTTGACCTCGCCCCGGATGCCCTGGGGCCGGACGATCTCGCCCACCAGCAGATGCGTTTGCTTCATAAAAACGTTCTCCTTAGAAAGCGCGCACCGGCAGCCTTTCGGGAGACCGGTGCGCGATGGGTTATTGAATTTCCACAAAGACGGGCTTGGCGTCCTTGGCGGTAGCGGCGCGAACCACAGACCGAATGGCCTTGGCGATGCGGCCCTGCTTGCCGATGACCTTGCCCATATCCTCGGGCGCTACGTGAAGCTCCAAAATCGTCGCTTCCGGCCCGACGGTCTCCTCAACGGTCACGGCGTCCTTGTTGTCCACCAGCGACCGCGCGACGTATTCGACGAGCTCTTTCATGAGGCTTAGCCCTCGATGACGCCGCTCTTCTTGAGCAGAACGCGGACGGTGTCGGTGGGCTGAGCGCCGGACTTCAGCCACTTCTGGGCCTTCTCAGCGTCGATCTTGATGGTGGCGGCGGGCTCGGTCATGGGATCGTAGTAGCCGATCTCCTCGATGAAGCGGCCGTCCCGGGGGCTGCGCTCGTCAGCCACAACCACACGGTAGAAAGGCTTTTTCTTCATGCCCATTCTCTTCAAACGCATCTTAACCATAATTCTGTTCCTCCTAGTGTTCTGATTGGTGAGGGATTTGTATCTGAATCGCCGGCGGGATTCGCCGGGCGGTGTTCAGCGGGGAAAAGGGGATTTTAGAAGGAGAAGCGTCGCTTTCCCCTGCGTATCAGCTTGTTGCCCATCATTTTCTTCATCATGTCCTTGGCCTGCTCGAACTGACGGATGAGGGCGTTCACGTCCTGTACGGTGGTGCCGCTGCCCGCCGCGATGCGCTTGCGGCGGCTGGCGTTGAGGATGCCGGGGTTCCGGCGCTCCCGGGGGGTCATGCTGCGGATGATGGCTTCCGGCTTCTTCAGGGCGTTCTCGTCGATCTCCACGTCCTGCAGCTTGTTGGCGCCGGGCAGCATACTCAGCATGGACTGCAGACCGCCCATCTTCTTCATTTGCTGCATCTGGCTGAGGAAATCCTCCAGCGTCAGCTCCTGCGGGCCGCGCTTGACCAGCTTCTCGGCTTCCTTTTCATCGAAGGCCTCCTGCGCCTTTTCGATGAGGGTCATCATGTCGCCCATGCCCAGAATGCGGCTGGCCATGCGGTCGGGGTAGAAGGGCTCGATGTCGGAGAGCTTTTCGCCCGTGCCGGAGAACTTGATGGGCTTGCCGGTGACGGCCTTGATGGACAGGGCTGCGCCGCCCCGGGTATCGCCGTCCAGCTTGGTCAGGATCACGCCGTCGATGCCCAGATCACTGTCGAAGGTCTTGGCCACGTTCACGGCTTCCTGACCGGTCATGGCGTCCACCACAAACAGGATTTCCTGGGGCTTGATCTCCGCCTTGATGCGGCGAAGCTCCTCCATCAGCGCGGTATCGATCTGCAGCCGGCCGGCGGTATCGATGATGAGCACGTCCCGCCCGTAGTGGCGGCACTGCTCGATGGCCTCCTGCGCCGTCTTGACCGGGTCCTGTGTGCCGTGCTCGTACACGGGCACGTTCACCTGAGAGCCGACCACCTGCAGCTGCTTGATGGCGGCGGGACGGTAGATGTCGCAGGCGGCCAGCAGGGGCTTTTTGCCCTGCTTCTGCAGGTAGTTGGCCAGCTTGCCCGCCATGGTGGTCTTACCGGCGCCCTGCAGGCCGCACAGCATATAAATGGTGGGCACGGAGGACGACCAGGTTAGCCGGGCGTGCTCGGAGCCCATCAGGGCCGTCATTTCCTCGCTGACGATCTTCATCACCTGCTGGGCCGGGGACAGGCTGTCCAGCACCTGCTGGCCCACGCAGCGCTCGGTGACTTTTTTGCAGAAATCCTTGACCACCAGGTAGTTGACGTCGGCCTCCAGAAGGGCCATGCGCACGTCGCGCATTCCCTCCTTGACGGCCTGCTCGGTCAGCTTGCCCCGGCTGGTCAGCTTGGAGAGCGCGCTGGATAATTTGGAACTGAGACCCTCAAAGGCCATGGGCGTCCTCCTCCTCTTGCTGAATCCGTTGGATCTGTCGGGCCGCCTCGTCGGTCAGGGCGCGAGCCTCGGTGGGAATGTCCTGCCCGGCGATAGCGCCGAGCAGCTCCTGCACCCGGGCCAGCCGCTCCAGCATCCGTTCCATGCGTCCCGCCGCGCCGAGGGCGGCTTCGCAGGCCCGGAGCTTTTCCGAAGAGCGGGCGATCAGATCGTGTACGTTCTGGCGGCTTACATTCATCTGCCGGGCGATCTCGCCCAGCGAAAGATCCTCGTCGAAATGAAGCTGCATGGCCTGAAGCTGCTTGTCCGTCAAAAGCCCGCCGTAAAAGGCGCACAGGGTGCCCATTTCCACGCTGGCTTCCAGCCGGGCTTCCTGCGGGTTGGGGACGGACGGTTCCTTCAAGGCGACGGCTCCTTTACCGCTGTCAATGCTTTTTCCTTGACAGCCAGATGATTATAGCCGAAAAATCGCTTTCTGTCAACGAAAAAATCCCGCAAAACGGAGTTTTTCAGGGGACTGGTCAATTTCCCGGAAGGATGTTATAATGATACATTAGGAAAAGTACTTTTCACCGGCGAAGGGAGGCGGACGGATGCCAATGGGAAAAGGCCTGCGGCGGGCGGTCTGCGCCCTCTGCCTGCTGGCGCTGGGCTTCAGCGTTTTGCCGCTGTATGGAATGACCGGGTATAACCACCCCTATTATGACGATTTCGGGTTTTCCGCCGCGCCCCATCAGGTGTGGAAGGAAACCGGCGATTTGGGCGCGGCCCTGAAAGCAGCGTTGAAAAACGCCGCTCAGACCCGCTACACGTGGCAGGGCACCTACACGGGCACCCTTTTGAGCAATTTGCAGCCGGGTACCTTTTCGGAGGAGCTGTACTGGATCTCCGGCTGCTTCCTGCTGACGGCGTTCCTCGGCTGCTTCTGGTTCTTTTTCGCCACGGTGTTTGGCCGGCGGGGGCTGGGACTGATGCGCTGGGAGACCACCGTTCTTTCTTCCCTGACGCTGACGGTGATGCTCCAGTTCATGCCCGATATGGGCGAGGCATTCTACTGGTTCAACGGCGGCGTAGGCAATGTGTTCATTTATTCGCTGATGGCGCTGAGCGCGGCGCTGCTTGTGCGGCTGTACCGGACGGAAAGCCGGGGCGGCGCTGCGGGGCTGACGGCCGTTCTTCTTTTGTGCATGGCCGCCTTGGGCGGCGGAAGCTACAGCGGCGGACTGTTCAGCCTGTGTGCGCTGGCCTGCGTGCTGGCGTGGCTGTTTGGGAAGCGCCGCCCCCGGCGCTGGCGGTTCCTTTTGTGCTTTGCCGTGCTGGCGGCGGGATTCGTTTACAGCATGTCCGCCCCGGGCAACACGGTGCGGGCCGGGATGATCGGTTACACCTGCTCGCCGGTGAAGGCCGTCGCCCGTTCTCTGTACGAGGGCGTGATTTTGATGACGGGCTATGTGCGTTTCCCCCTGCTGGGGCTGACGGCGCTGGTTTCGCCTCTTCTGTGGCGGGCGGCCAAGGATAGCCCCTACACCTTCCGTCATCCGTTCTGGCTGATCTTCCTGACGGCGGGTCTGTTCTGCGCCCAGCTGACCCCGCCGATCTACTCCATCGCCTCCATCGGGGACGGGCGCATTCAGGATACGTACTGGCTGTGCTTCGTGGTGCTGTGGCTTCTCTGGGTCTATGTACTGTTGGGCTTCGCCGCCCGGAAATGGCCGGAAGCCCGGCCGGAGCCGTTGGGCCGGGCCGTCGTCGCGCTGGGCCTTTGCCTGTCGCTGGCGGGCTGTCTGGGCTGCCGGTACCCGGGCGATACGCTCTACGGCGTGCAGAACATGACGGGCAACAGCGCTTGGATGAGTCTTGTAAGCGGCGAAGCGGCGCAGTACGACCGGGAAATGACGGAACGGGAGCGGCTTCTGAATGACGATACCCAGCCCGTGGTCACGCTTTCGCCCCTCAGCGCCGTGCCCAAAATTTTCATGGAGGACGCGCTGAGGCCCAGCGCGGTTTACGATGTGCGGCCCAGCCTGTGTCAGTATTATGGCAAGGAAGCCATTCGGCTGGCCGGAGAGGAGGAAGCGCCGTGAGCAAATTCTGGTCGGCTCCTGTTTCCAGAAAGCTGCTGGCCGCTGTCTGCCTGATCGCTCTGCTGGTCAGCCTGATTCCGCCTCTGGCGCTTTCCTTTTATAATCATGCCAGCTATGACGATCTGGGCTATTCTATCCGCACTCATGACCGCTGGCGGGATACCGGCAGCTTCTGGCGGACGGTGGAGGCGGCGGCGGAAAATACGGCTTCCATTCGTTACACATGGCAGGGAACCTTCTTCTCCTGCTTTCTGGCGGCGCTGCAGCCCGCCCTGTTCGGGGAGGGGCTGTACTGGATCACCACGTGGGTGCTGATGGGAACGTTCCTGCTGGCGCTGGGCGCGCTGACCCGGCAGCTGGTTCGCCGGGTGATGGGCGCGGGCACGGCGGAATGGCTGATCCTGTTTTCCCTTTCCGCGCTGGTAATGATGCAGCTGACCCCCAGCATCAGCGAAGCCTGGTTCTGGTGGAACGGCGGCATGGTCTATTTGATGGTGTGGTGCTGTCTGGCCCTTCGGACGGCCCTGTGGCTTCGTCTGGAGGGCAGCCGGAGGGGAAGTCCCCTGTGTCTGCTGGCCATGGCGCTGTTAAGCGCGGCGGTGGGCGGCGGCAATTTCGTCACGCCGCTGTTCGGCTGCGCGCTGGACGCGCTGCTGCTGTTCTTCTCCTTCCGGCAGAAGGAAAAGAGCCGCTTGGGCAAGCTGGCCTGCTTCCTTCTCATGCTGGCGGCCTTTGTCTACAGCATCACCGCGCCGGGCAATGCCGTGCGGGGGCAGACCCTGTCTGGCGGCATGAGCGCGCCGAAGGCCATTCTGGAATCCTTTTATTTCGGCATGGCGCTCATGAGCCGATACTTCTCGCCGGCACTGGCGGCCCTGTGGCTGGCAACGGTGCTGCTTCTCAGGGAGCGACTGATGCAGAGCCGGTTTTTCTTCCGTTATCCGCTGCTGGCGGTGGGCGTTTTCGTCTGCCTGTACTGCTGCCAGCTCACGCCGACCCTGTACACCGGCAACTATCTGGGAGACGGCCGGGCGCAGGTATTGCAGTATGACAACTATGTGCTGCTGTCCACGGCGCTGGTCGTGTATCTGGCCGGTTGGGCGATGAAACGGTACGGAACCGGACAGGTCAGCCGTCCGCCGACCCGGGCCGGGGCCGCTGCGGCGGCGGCGCTGCTTCTGCTGGGCATGATGAGCTTCCAGCGGACGGACGGTCAGCTTCCGGGCGTACAGAACACCCTGACCGTCAGCACCCTTCGGTCGCTGGTCAGCGGGCAGGCCGCCGCCTTTGACGAGGCCATGACCCGCCGGGACGATGAAATGAACGATACATCCGTCCGAGCGGCACAACTGGAGCCGGTGGAGGACATCCCGGAGGCGTTCATGGGCGAGGTGCTGGATACGGACATGAAGAACTACGTGCTGAGCCTGTATGCCGAGTATTATCAGAAGGACAGCGTTGCGCTGAAAACAGAGGCGCAGGACGAACCATAAGAAAGGGGGAACCAGCTTGCTTCTGGAAGGAAAGAATATCGTGCTGACCGGCGCGAACCGGGGTATCGGCAACGCCATGCTGCACCGCTTCGCCGAGGAGGGGGCCAATCTCTGGGCCTTTGCCCGCAGGCCATCGGAATCGTTCGAACAGGACTGCCGGGAAACGGCGGAGCGCTGCGGCGTGTGGGTGGAGCCCGTTTACTGCGAGCTGACCGACGCGGAGGCCCTCAAGGGGGTCTTCCGGCAGATCATGGTGGAGAAAAAGCCCCTGCACGGGCTGGTGAACAACGCAGGCGTCATGGGCGAGGATAAGATGTTCCAGATGACCTCCGCCGAGGAAATGCACCATACCTTCGAGGTGAACTTCTTCGCCATGGTGGAGGTCAGCCGTCTGGCTACCCGGCTTATGGCCCGGAACCGGGCGGGAGCCGTGGTCAACGTGGCCAGCATCGCAGGGATCGACGGCGACAGCCGGTTGGACTATTCCGCCTCCAAGGCCGCGGTGATCGCCGCCAGCAAAAAGATGGCCCGGGAGCTGATCAGCGTGGGCATTCGGGTGAATGTGCTGGCCCCCGGCTTTACGGACACCGAGCTGGTGGCGGGGCTGAGCGAAAAAGTGGTGGAGCAGCAGCTTTCCAAAATTCTGATGCACCGCAAGGCCCGCCCGGAGGAAATCGCCAACGTGGCGGCGTTCCTGCTCAGCGACCTGTCCAGCTACGTGACCGGTCAGGTCTGGCGGGCGGACGGCGGGATCCTTTGAATTTCTGGTTTTCTAAAGAAATCATAGAGTACGACAGGAGTGCATGAAAATGACGAACATGGAAAAATACGTAAAGGCTTTCTCCGAGGCGCTGGAAGTGCCCGAATCCGATGTGGCCGGGCTGGTGTACGGCAAGAGCGAGGCGTGGGACAGCGTGGGCCACATGACGCTGGTGGCCGCGCTGGAGGATGCGTTCGACATCATGATCGACATGGATGATATTATTGACCTGAGCTCTTTTGAAAAGGGAAAGGAGATCCTGAAGAAGTATGATGTGGAACTTTGAGCGCTTCGGGGACAGGACGGCGCTTGTGGATGAGCATGGCGCGAGCCTGACCTACCGCCAGCTCAAGCAGGAAGCCGACGCGCTGTGCGCCGCCGCCGGCGGACGCTGCCTGACCTTCAACCTGTGCCGCAACACGCTGGGCAGCCTTTTGGGCTACGCGGGCTTCGTGGAGGGCGGCGTGGTGCCCGTGCTGCTGAATGAGGAAATGGATCGGGAGCTGCTGGCGGGCCTGTACGAAACCTATCACCCGGCGTTTTTGTGGGCCCCGGAGGATTTCGCATGGGACGGCTGCGAGCCGGTGTACCAAAGCCTGGGCTATCACCTGCTGAAAACGCCCTTTGGCCGGGAAGCGGAGCTGTATCCCGAGCTGGGACTGCTGCTGACCACCAGCGGTTCCACCGGCAGCCCCAAGTTTGTGCGGCAGAGCTACCGAAATATCCGGGCCAACACGGACAGCATTGTGGAATACCTGAAGCTGGACGAGACCGAGCGGCCCATCACCACCCTGCCCATGAACTACACCTACGGCGTGAGCATCCTCAACACCCATCTGGACGTGGGAGCCACCATCCTTGTGACGGAGCACGGCATTGCCCAGCGGGAATTCTGGGATTTCTTCCGCCGGGAAGGCGCCACCAGCTTCGGCGGCGTGCCCTACACCTATGAAATGCTGGACCGGATGCGCTTTTTCCGCATGGATCTGCCCAGCCTGCGCACCATGACCCAGGCCGGGGGCAAGCTGCAGAAGGAGCTGCACCGCAAGTTTGTGGAGTGGTGTCTGGAAAAGGGAAAGCAGTTTATCGTCATGTACGGCCAGTGCGAGGCCACCGCCCGGATGGCGTACCTGCCCTGGGAAAAGAGCCTGGAAAAGGTGGGCGGCATTGGAATCGCCATTCCCGGCGGACAGTTCCGGCTCATCGCCGCCGACGGCAGCGAAATCACCCAGCCCGGCGTGACCGGCGAGCTGAAATACTACGGCGATAACGTGACGCTGGGCTATGCCGTCTGTCAGGCTGACCTGCGCAAGGGCGACGAGCGGGGCGGCGTGCTGGAAACCGGCGATATGGCGCAGGTGGACGCGGACGGCTACTATACCATCGTGGGCCGGAAAAAGCGCTTTTTGAAGCTGTATGGCAACCGGGTCAATCTGGACGAGCTGGAGCAGCTGCTCAAGGCGGCGTTCCCGGGCGTGGACGTGGCCTGCGGCGGCGTGGACGATCATCTGATGTTCTTCTCCACCGACGAAAGCAGGCTGGCCGAGATGCGCGCCTTCCTGTCCGAAAAGACGAAGCAGAACGCCGCCGCCTTCCGGGGCATGGCGCTGCCGTCCATTCCCAAAAACGACGCGGGCAAGACCTTGTACCGGGAGCTGGAGAAATACTATGATTGATCTGCAGGTCCTTCCCGAGTTGGCCCCCTACGGCATGGCCCGGGAGGAAAAGCGGGCGTTTCTGGCCCGGGAGCTGGGTGAGCTGACCCGTTTTCACGGCGAACGCTGCCCGGAATATGGGCGGCTGCTGGCGGCGCTGGGCGCGCAGCCGGGGCAGACGGACGATTTTGAAAGCCTGCCCTTTCTGCCCGTGCGCCTTTTCAAGGAGTTTTCCCTGAAAAGTGTGCCGGACGAAGCGCTGGCCCGCACTATGACCTCTTCTGGCACCACGGGCCAGCAGGTCAGCCGCATCTATCTGGATCGGGAGACCAGCGCTTTGCAGTCCAAGGTGCTGTCCCGCATCATGGGGGATTTTCTGGGCAAGCAGCGCCTGCCCATGGTGATTCTGGATTCCCCGGCGGTGGTGAAAAACCGGGCCATGTTTTCCGCCCGGGGCGCGGGCATTCTGGGCTTCAGCATGTTTGGCCGGGACAAGATCTACGCGCTGGACGAAAACATGCAGCTGGATACGGAAGGACTGAAGGCCTTTCTGGAAAAGCATGAGGGGGAGGATATCTTCCTCTTCGGCTTCACCTTCATGATCTGGCTGTATTTTGTCAAGGAGCTGCGCCGGACGGGCTATCGTCCCGATCTGAGCCGGGGCGTGCTGGTTCACGGCGGCGGCTGGAAAAAGCTGGCCGACCAGCATATTTCTACCGGGGCGTTCAAGCAGGCCCTGCAGGAGACCTGCGGTCTGACCCGCGTCCACAATTACTACGGCATGGTGGAGCAGACCGGCTCCATCTACATGGAATGCGAATGCGGCCATCTTCACGCGCCGGTGTGGTCGGATGTGACCATCCGCCGCCCGGAGGATTTCTCCGTGGCGGATATAGGGGAAAAGGGGCTGGTGCAGGTGGCCAGCGTGCTGCCCCGCAGCTATCCCGGCCACATTCTCCTCACCGAGGACGAAGGCCGCGTTCTGGGCGAGGACGACTGCCCCTGCGGCCGCAAGGGCAGGTATTTTGAAATTTTGGGGCGCATTCAGCGCGCCGAGGTTCGGGGGTGCAGCGATACCTATGAGCAACGCCGTTGAACGCCTTTGCGGACGGGAGCCGGAAAGCGGGCTTCGGCCCCTGCGGCCCTTTGCGCCGGAGGCGCTGGACTTTCTGTCGGCCCTGTCCGCAGCCCTTTTGAAGGATCGGGAGGCGAAGGCTTACCCGGACGTGATCACCTTTGCCTATTTCTGCCGCAAGGCCCATCTGGCCCGGCTGCAGGAGGAATACGCCGGGCAGCTGGACGACCGGCTGGGCCGGGGTGTGGTGTTCCACATCGCGCCCAGTAACGTGCCCATCAACTTCGCCTACTCGCTGGCGGCGGCGCTGCTCAGCGGCAACGGCAGCGTCGTCAAGGCCTCCAGCCGGGATTTTGTCCAGACCCGCATCGTCTGCCGGGCCATGGAAAAGCTGCTGGCGGAGGACTTTCCGTCGCTGGCCCCCTACGTCTGCGTGGTGACCTATCCCCGGGAGGCGCAGGACGTGACGGAACGGTTCAGCGCCCGCTGCCACGCCCGGGTCATCTGGGGCGGCGACGAAACAGTGCGCCGGGTACGGGAAGCGGCTTTGCCGCCCCGGGCCGTGGAGGTGGCCTTCGCCGACCGCTACAGCCTTTTGTGCATCCGCCCCGAAGCGGTGCTGGCCCTTTCGGCGGACGAGCTGGAACGGCTGGCGAAGGACTTCTATAACGATACGTATCTCACCGACCAGAACGCCTGCACCTCCCCCCGGCTGATCTACTGGGCCGGGGAGCGGGAAGTGGCGGCGGAGGCGGGAGAACGCTTCTTCGGCGCGGTGGGCGCTTACGCTCGGCAGCGCTACGAGCTGGCCCCCGTGGTGGCAGTGGACAAGCTGACCGCCGCCTGCCGCGCCGCCATGAAGCTGGAAGGCGCGGAGATTGTCCCCGGCCCCGACAACTGGGTCGCCCGGGTGCGGGTCAAGCGCCTCTGCCCCGAGCTGTACGACCTGCGCAGCCCCGGCGGATTCTTTCTGGAATACGCCGCGCCCACGCTGGACGCGCTGCGGGATTTCGTTACGCCCCGGGTGCAGACGCTGAGCTATCTGGGCCTTTCACCGGAGGAGCTGAGCCGCTTCGTGCTGGAAAACGGCCTGACCGGCGTTGACCGCATCGTGCCCGTGGGCCACACCATGGATTTTGCCCTGACCTGGGACGGCTACGACCTGATCCAGACCCTGTCCCGGAAGATCAGCGCTCTGTAAGCAGCGCAAGAAACGAGGAATTCTGCCGATGAACAAGCCTATGCTTTCCTTTGTCATTCCCTGCTACCGTTCCGAGCATACCATCGGCGCGGTGGTGAAGGAGCTGACGGACACCCTTTCCACCCGGCCCGAATACGAATATGAGATCGTGCTGGTCAACGACGGCAGCCCGGACAACACCGCGGGCGCGCTGGAAGCGCTGGCCCGGCAGACGCCCCGGGTGGTATTTGTGGATCTGAGCCGCAATTTCGGCCAGCACAGCGCGCTGATGGCAGGCTTCCACCAGGTGAAGGGCGATATCGTCATTTGTCTGGACGACGACGGCCAGACCCCGGCCTGCGAATGCTTCAAGCTGATCGACAAGGTGGAGGAAGGCTACGACATCGTCTTTGCCGAGTACCCGGAGCGCCGCCAGAACTGGTTCCGCAATCTGGGCAGCCGGTTCAACGCCGCCTGCAACCATTTCTTCTTCGGCCAACCCCGGGAACTGAAGGCCAACAGCTACTACGCCTGCCGCCGCTTCGTGGTGGATGCGGCGCTGCAGTATCCCAATCCGTTCCCGTATGTGACCGGGCTTCTGTTCCAGAGCGTCAGCCGCTACTGCAACGTGCCGGTGAATCATCGGGCCCGGATGGAAGGCCGCAGCGGCTACAGCCTGAAAAAACTGGTGGGCCTGTGGTTCAACGGCGTAACGTCCTTTTCCATCAAGCCCCTGCGGTTTGCCACCTATTTCGGCTTCTTCGTGGCGGCCTTCGGGTTCGTCTTCGCGCTGGTGACCATCATCCGCAAGCTGATGAACCCGGCGATGCAGGCAGGCTGGGCCAGCACCATCTCCCTGATCCTGCTCATGGGCGGGGTCATCGTGCTGCTCATCGGGCTGGTAGGGGAGTACATCGGACGCATTTATCTCAGCATCAACCGCTATCCGCAGTTCGTGGTGCGGCGGGTGATGCACGGCGGGGAGGAAGAAAAGCATGAAGACGACGCACGCAGTTTGGGAGCGTGAAAATATCGGCGTGGACGCGTGGGAGATCGCGCTGGACGAGCAGGACACCATTGAAGCGCTGGCGGAGGAAGAACGGCATATCATCGCCGAGGGGGCGGAGTACATCGTGCTCAAAAGCCCGGTGAACTGCCCGCAGCTGCTGTTCGGCCTGACGGGGCTGGGCTACACCTTTGTGGAAACGGTCTTCCATGTGGAAATTCGCCGGAAGGACTACCACATGCCGGAGACCATCGCCCGGTTCGACCGGGGGCTGACCGTGGTGGAACGCACCGACCCGGAAAATCAGGCACGCATTGACCGCATCATCCGCAGCGGAATCTTCATCAGCGACCGGGTCTCCATCGATCCCGCCTTTTCCGTGAAGCTGGGCGGCCAGCGCTATGCCAACTGGCTGCGCTCCATGGTGCAGAAGGGCGGCCATCTGTACGAGGTGTTGCAGGGCGAAAAGCCCATCGGCTTCTTCGTCATCTGCCGCAAGGACGAGGACACCGTAGACCCGGTGCTCATGGCCATGTATGACCAGCAGAACGACCGGGGGCTGGGCGCGCTTCTGCACAAAAAGACGCTGGACACCTGTTTCACCCATCCGTGCAAGCGGCTGACCAGTACCATTGTCTCCAACAATTCCAAGGTGCTCCGGGTATACGTCAACGCGGGCGCCACCATTTCCGATACGCTGTATACTTACGTCAAGCACGTAAAACGCTGAAGAGTGCCGGGGCGTAGGGGAGGAATCCGATGCTTACCTATATCACCAACGAATGCATGCCGCTGGAAAAAATGCTGGCCCGGGTGCAGAAACAGCATCCCGGGGACAGCTATCTTCTGGTGGAAAAAGCGTATAAATTCGCCGAGCAGGCCCACGCCGGGCAGGTGCGCAAGAGCGGCGAGCCCTACTTCATCCATCCGGTGTCCGTGGCCAGCATCCTCACCGACCTGATGATCGACGCACCCACCATTGCCGCCGGTTTCCTGCACGACACCGTGGAGGACTGCCCCGGCATCACGCTGGACACCATCCGGCAGGAGTTCGGCGACGAGGTGGCCCAGCTGGTGGACGGCGTGACCAAGCTGGACAAGCTGGACTTTACCAACCGGGAGGAGCAGAAGGCCGAAAGCCTGCGCAAGATGATTTTGGCCATGTCCAAGGACATCCGCGTGGTGGTCATCAAGCTGGCCGACCGGCTGCACAATATGCGCACCCTGCGCTTTCAGCCGGAGGACCGGCAGAAGGCCATTGCCCACGAGACGCTGGATATTTACGCGCCGCTGGCGCACCGGCTGGGCATCAACTCCGTCAAGTCCGAGCTGGAGGACCTGAGCTTCAAATACATCGACCCTGTGGCCTTCCACGAGATCGCCCAGCTAGTGGGCCAGCGCCGGGTGGAGCGGGAGGAAAGCATCCGCCGGGTCATTTCCGAGCTGTCGGAGAAGCTGGACGAGCAGCACATTCATTACGAGATGGACGGGCGGCCCAAGCATCTTTACTCCATCTACAAAAAAATGCACGGGCAGGGCAAGACCTTCGACCAGATCTACGACCTGATCGCCGTGCGGGTGCTGGTGGACACGGTGCAGGACTGCTACACGGTGCTGGGCATCGTCCACACCCTGTGGAACCAGATTCCGGGCCGCTTCAAGGACTACATCAGCGTACCCAAGGGGAACATGTACCAGAGCCTGCACACCACGGTGATCGGCGGACGGAAAATGCCCTTCCCCTTTGAAATTCAGATTCGCACGTGGGAGATGCACCGCATTGCCGAGTACGGCGTGGCCGCCCACTGGCGCTACAAGGAGGGCGGCGGCACCGAGAGCGACATGGACTCCAAGCTCTACTGGCTGCGGCAGATTCTGGACTGGCAGGGGGACACCCGGGACAGTCAGGAGTTTATCGACTCGCTGAAGACCGATCTTTTCAGCGAGGAAGTGCTGATCTTTACCCCCAAGGGCGATGTGGTGTCCATGCAGCGCGGCGCAACGCCCATCGACTTTGCCTACCGCATCCATTCCGGCGTGGGCAACCACTGCGTGGGCGCGAAGATCAATGGGCGCATCGTCACGCTGGACACGGAGCTGCAGACCGGCGACCGGGTGGAGATCATCACCAACGCCGCCTCCAAGGGGCCCAGCATGGACTGGCTCAAGATGGCCAAGACCCAGCAGGCCAAGGCGAAGATCCGGCAGTTCTTCAAAAAAGAGCTGCGAGGCGAGAACGTTGTCCGGGGCCGGGACATGCTGGAAAAAGAAGCCAAGCGCCGGGGCGTGGACTGGTACTCGCTCACGAAGCCGGAATATTATGAGGGCATTCTCAAGCGCTACGCGTTCTCCGAGCTGGACGATATTTACGGCGCAGTGGGCTACGGCGGCATTGCCAGCGCCTACGTGGTCAGCCGTCTTCTGGAGGAACAGCGCAAGTCCGAGACGCAGGCGTTGCCCAAGGTGCAGGAGGTCAGCCGGGAGGAGGTCCAGAAGCAGCTGGGCAAGCCCACCCACGGCGTTTACGTCAAGGGCGAAAGCGGGATGCTGGTGCGTTTTGCCCGCTGCTGCAACCCGGTGCCCGGCGACGAGATCATCGGCTACGTGACCCGCGGCCGCGGCGTGACCGTCCACAAGGCGGACTGCACCAACGTTTCTGCCAGCGAGCAGGAGCGGATGGTGGAGGTCAGCTGGGCGGAGACGGGCACGGGCGCGGCGTTCAACGCGTCGGTACACATCATTGCCTACGATCACGTCAGTCTATTGGGCGAGCTGGCCATGTGCATCGGAAACATGGACATTCCCATTGTGGCGGTCTCTGCCAAGCGGGACGAGAAAAAAAAGACCAGCGTCATCACCATGGTGGTACAGGTCAAGGGGTTGGAGCAGGTCGACCGGATGTTTAAGCAGCTCCGCAAGCGCAGCGACATCATTGAAGTCTACCGCGCCGGAGGTTAAGCAGGGGTAGTACCCCTGCACCCCACACCGCGCCCATAGGGCGCGGAGCTGCTTGAGGGAAAGAAAGTTGGCCGGGGTTTTACCGCCGCTCGGCGACAGGCCTCGCGGGTTTGGTATAGTTCCCTGCCGGTTGGCTTTGCTTGGCAGAACGAAAGAAAGAGCTGCTGCATTGTAATTAGAGAATCTTTTTCTGTGCGAAGCACAGAAAAGAGTGGGATCGCGAAGGGTGAAACCCTTTGCTGCGGGGATTGGGGGCGCACAGCCCCCAACGTCCCCCATCCCGAAAGGAGAAGAGCCATGCGCTGCGTGGTGCAGAGAGTAACGGAAGCTGCCGTTCGGATCGACGGCGAGCTGGTGGGGCAGGCGGGCAAAGGGTTCCTGCTGCTGATCGGCGTGGAGGTGGGCGACACCGCCGAGGACATGGACTACATTGCCCGCAAGGTGCCGAATCTGCGCATTTTTGAGGATGAGGACGGGAAGATGAACCGTTCCCTGCTGGACGTGGGCGGGGACATTCTGGCAGTGAGCCAGTTTACCCTGCTGGGCGACGCCCGGGGCGGACGGCGGCCCAGCTTTATCACGGCGGCCCGGCCCGAGGTTGCAGACCCGATGTACGAGGCGCTGGTGGAACGCTGGCGCAGCGAGGGCGTCCATGTGGAAACGGGCCGTTTCGGGGCGGAGATGAAGGTCAGTCTGGTGAACGACGGGCCGGTAACGATTTTGCTGGATTCCCGGAAAATCTTGTAATACTGCCATATTTCATACTGCAATAGAGAAGGAACGCGGTTTTTGCGCGTCCGAAGGAGAACGAAATGCCGAAGGTACAGATCGAACGGCTGACAGTGGGGGAAATTGACGAAAACTGCTATTTGGTGGTCGACCCGGAAACGGGCGAACTGCTGGTGATCGACCCGGGGGCGGAGGCGGAGCGGATTTTTGCCGCCATCGGCGAACGCAAGCCCCGGGCGGTGCTGCTGACCCACGGGCATTTCGACCACATCGGCGCGGTGGACGCGGTTTGCGAAAAGTACGGCATTCCCGTTTACATCCATGAAGCGGACGCGCCCAAGCTGACGGACACCGAGGCCAACACGGGGGCGAAGTTCGGCCATCCCGTGACCGTGCGGACGCAGCCCCGGCTGCTGCACGATGACGAGGAGCTGAATCTGGCCGGGATCGGCCTGAAGGTGCTGCACACGCCGGGCCACAGCAAGGGAAGCGTCTGCTACCTGCTGGAGGGAAATCAGGGCATCCTGACGGGAGACACGCTGTTCCAGGGCGGCTATGGCCGCTATGACTTTGCGGACGGCAATTTTCATGAATTGAAGGAAAGCCTGCGGACGCTGTTTCACCTGACTCCCCAGATGACCGCGTGGCCGGGCCATGGAGAAGCGACCGTCGCCGGTCGGAACCGGGAGGAACAGGCATGAAGGACGCGGGGCAGGTCATTCTTCAAACGCCGCTGGAAGGGCTGGCCAACGAGCTTTGCGAGGTCGTGAAGCTGTTTTATCATATCGACGGATTTTCGGTGAACCCGGAGGCGGTCGAAGGGGAGTCTTCGCTGCTCATTCGGCACCGATTCGAACGCACGGGCATGGAATGCCGGTGCGGCTTTGCCGCAGGCGGGCAGCGGCAGGAAAAGACGCTGCTGCTGCCCACGGTGGAGCCGGAGCGGCAGGAGCTGATCGAAAAGCGGCTTATCAAGCGGCTGTGCAAGGTCACGCTGTACGAGCTGCTCAAGCGGCTGACGGGACAGCGGCCCCCGTGGGGCTCGCTGACGGGTATCCGCCCCACCCGGCTGATCTACGAAGGGCTGGCAGACGGCCTGACCATGGACGAGGCCTGCGCCCGGGTGGAGCGGATCTTCGACGTGCTGCCGGAAAAGGTAGCGCTGCTCAGGGAGATCGTAGAGGTGCAGCGGACCCTGCCCGAGCCCGGCCCGGAGGAAGCCGACCTGTATGTTTCTATTCCCTTTTGCCGCACGCGTTGCGCGTACTGCTCCTTCCCCGGCGAGGCCGTGGGCAAGGGCAAGCTGATCCCGCCTTATCTGGACGCGCTTCTGTGGGAACTGGAAGAAGCGGAAAAACTGTTCCATCAGGCGAAGCTGGGCCTGCGGGCGGTGTATGTGGGCGGCGGAACGCCCACTGCTCTGGCGGAGCCGGACTTTGCCCGCCTAATGGAACGGGTCATGGAGCTGTTCCCCAACGCCCGGGAGTACACCGTGGAGGCGGGACGGCCCGACACCATCACCCGGGGCAAGCTGGAAACCCTGAAGGGGCTGGGGGTCAGGCGCATCAGCATTAATCCCCAGACCATGAACGACGAGACCCTGCGCCGCATCGGCCGGGATCATACCTCCGCCCAGACGGAAAGCACTTTCCTGCTGGCCCGGGAGTTGGGGTTTGAGGATATCAACATGGACGTGATCACGGGGCTTCCCGGCGAGGAAATGCCTCAATTTGAACATACCATGGATGAAATTCGCCGTCTTGCGCCGGACAGTCTGACAGTGCATACGCTGGCCATCAAGCGCTCCAGCCGGCTCAATCTGGAAAAATATCCCCTGCCGGACGGCGACCTGACCGCCCGGATGGTGCGGCTGGGCGGTGAAACGGCCCGGGCGCTGGGCATGAAGCCCTATTACCTCTACCGGCAGAAATACATGGCGGGCCAGCAGCAGAACGTGGGCTACGCCACGGCGGGCAACGCCTGCCTGTACAATATCGACATGATGGAGGAGACCGGCTCGGTCATCGCCGTAGGGGCGGGGGCCATTTCCAAGCGGGTCTTCCCGGACCGGGAGCTGCGCATCGAGCGGGCCCCCAACGTCACCAACGTGGCCGTTTATATCGACCGCGTCGCGGAAATGGCGCGTCGAAAGGAGCATTTATTTCATTCATAAGGAGGAGACCCCATGAGCCGGAACATTCTCGTCGCCCTGGATCAGGGAACCACGTCCAGCCGGGCTATCGTCTTTGACGAAGCCGGGCGGATATTGGCCGCCCATGCCATCGAGTTCAAGCAACACTATCCCCAGCCGGGCTGGGTGGAGCACGACCCCGAGGACATTCTGAACACCCAGATCACCGCCCTGCAGAAGGCCGTGGAAATGAGCGGCGTGGAGGTGCAGGACATCGCCGCAATCGGCATCACCAATCAGCGGGAAACCACCCTTCTGTGGGAAAAGGACACGGGCCGCTGCGTTCACAACGCCATTGTCTGGCAGTGCCGCCGCACCGCTCCCTATGTGGAACGGCTGGTGAAGGAGGGCAAGGCCGACCTGATCCGCCGGAAGACCGGGCTGGTGCCGGACGCGTATTTCAGCGGCACCAAGCTGGCTTATCTGCTGGACACGCTGAACCTGCATGAGCGGGCGGAGCGGGGCGAACTGTGCTTCGGCACGGTGGACAGCTTCCTTTGCTGGAATCTGGTGGAGGGGCGGCCCCACGTGACCGACGCGACCAACGCCGGTCGTACCATGCTGTTCAACATCCACACCCAGACATGGGACGACGAGCTGCTCTCCATGCTGAACATCCCCCGGGCCGTGCTGCCCGAGGTGGTGGACAGCGCCCATGTGGTGGGCAACCTGCGCCCGGAAATTCTCGGACGGCCCATTCCCGTGGCGGCCATGGCGGGCGATCAGCACGCGGCGCTGTTCGGACAGGGCTGCTTTACGCCGGGCATGGTGAAAAACACCTATGGCACTGGCTGCTTTATGCTGATGAACACGGGCGACACGCCGATAGAAAGCCGCAACGGCCTGCTGACCACCATGGCGTGGCGGCTGAACGGCAAGCCCACCTACGCGCTGGAGGGCAGCGTATTCATGGGCGGCGCTACGGTGCAGTGGCTCCGGGATGAAATGAAGCTGATCTCTACCGCCGCCGAGAGCGAACAGATCGCCCAGAGCATCTCGGATACGGCGGGAGTCTTTCTGGTGCCCGCCTTTACCGGCTTGGGCGCGCCCTATTGGGATATGTACAGCCGGGGCACCATCGTGGGCATGACCCGTGGCACGGGCCGGGCCCACATCGTCCGGGCGGCGCTGGAGGCCATCTGCTACCAGAGCCACGATCTCTACAGCGCCATGGTGGCCGACCGGGGCGGCGAAAAGCCCGTCCAGATGAACGTAGACGGCGGCGCCAGCGCCAACGGCTTCATGATGCAGTTTCAGGCGGATATTCTGGGCATCCCCGTGGTGCGGCCCGTGGTGCTGGAGACCACGGCACTGGGCGCAGCCCTGTTGGCGGGCATCGGCGTAGGCCTGTATGCCAGCAAGGAGGAAGCCGCCTCCATGGTCAAGCCCGACCTGACCTTCCTGCCCCAGATGGACAGCCGCAACCGCGATCTGGCCCTGTACGGCTGGCACCGGGCCGTGGAGCGGGCCCAAAATTGGGTGGAAGTACGATAAAGCAAATCAAAACAGCGCTGCCGGATTTCCCTTCGGCAGCGCTGTTTTTCTATTTTCCGATTACATCGCCCGTTTAGCGGCGGCTTCAGCGGACCCTTCGGCTTCGGACTTGAGCTTGGAGAAGATCATCCGCCCGGCGCTGGTCTGAAGGACGGTGGTCACTACCACCGCGACCTGCTCGCCCACGTGGCGGCGGCCGTTCTCCACTACGATCATGGTGCCGTCGTCCAGATAGGCCACGCCCTGACCGGGTTCCTTGCCCTCCCGGACGATCTGCACCCGCAGTTCTTCACCCGCCATGAGCATGGGCTTGACCGCGTTGGCAAGATCGTTGATGTTCAGCACCCGAATACCGGTAACGCCCGCCACCTTGTTCAGGTTGTAGTCGTTGGTAACGACGGTGCCGCCGTTTTCCCGGCAGAGCCGCAGCAGCTTCACGTCCACTTCTTCGATGTCGGGATAGTCCTTTTCCATTACGGTAACGGGGGCTTTCAGTTCCTTCTGCATCCGGTTCAGCACGTCCAGCCCCCGGCGGCCCCGGGCGCGGCGCAGACTGTCGCCGCTGTCCGCGATGTGCCGCAGCTCCGCCAGCACGAAGGAAGGAACGACGATTTTTCCTTCCAGAAAGCCGGTTTTCAACACGTCCAAAATTCGGCCGTCGATGATGACGGAGGTATCCAGCACCTTGCAGGGCACGGACTCCTCCCCGGCGGACAACTCGTCCTCGCCTTCGTCCCCGTCTTCCGAAACCTCGGACAGAACGGTTTCCAGCAGGGATTCATCCCCGTCCGTGTGACGCTTGCGGCGGCGCAGGGAGGGCAGATGCTTGCCGGAATGATAGCGGTGGTTGCCGATCTGCAGGCCCAGATAGCCCAGAAAAATGTACGTCAGCGCGCTGAAGGACAGCGTCAGAAGACTGGCCCCCGCCGACAGGATCAGCTGGGTAAACAGCGCCGCAATGGCAAGGCCGCACAGAAGGCCAAGACTGGTCCAGACGATCTGCCGGTTGGGCATTTTCTCCCAGTGCTGCTCGATGACGGCCGCGGCCTTCATGCAGCGGGTCAGGATCGACATGCTGAGGGCGAAAAAGATCAGCGCGCCCAGCAGACAAAGCACCACATACAGCAGCACCTGATTGGAAAATTGCTCGAAAATTTGAGGGGAAACGCGCCGGAGCAGCGGAGTCAGCAGCATGGCCAGCGCCGCGCCCAGACCCGCCCCCAGCAGAGTGATCAGCGCCCTTGAAAGCCGTTCAAGGGCCTTGCTTCGCATTTTCAAAGAAACGACCTGCCTTTCCGCATCCCGCCAATAGCGGGAATCAGTCCGTCACCACCGCAAGGGCCTGCATCAGCGTGTCCACGCCGGTCAGCCGAACGCCCTCGATGGGTTTGATGCTTTTCATGTTCTGCTTGGGTAAAAGAATCTCTGTAAATCCCAGCCGGACGCATTCCGCGACCCGGCGTTCCGCCTGACTGACCGGGCGCACCTCGCCGCACAGGCCCACCTCGCCCATCACGCTCAGGGAGGGGGACAGGGCAAAGCCCATCAGGCTGGAGGCCACGGCCACGCAGACCGCCAGATCGGCGGCGGGGTCGCTCAGGGCCAGACCGCCCGCCACGTTGATGTATACGTCCTGATCGAAGAGCTTTTTCCCGGCGCGCTTTTCCATCACAGCCAGCAGCAGTGCCACCCGGCTGGAATCCATGCCGCCCACGGTGCGCTTGGGCACGGAGTAGAAGGACTTGGCCGCCAGCGCCTGCAGGTCGCATAGAATGGGACGGCTGCCCTGCAGGGTGCAGAAGACCACGCTGCCGCCCGCACCCCGAGCCCGCTGGCTCAGCAGCGTCTCGCTGGGGTTGGGGACGGGAATCATGCCCTCGGAACGCATTTCGAACACGCCCAGCTCATTCACGGAGCCGAAGCGGTTCTTCACTGCCCGAAGCAGCCGGTACTCATGCTGCCGGTCGCCCTCGAAGTACAGCACCGCGTCCACCATGTGCTCCAGAATGCGCGGGCCCGCCAGACTGCCTTCCTTGGTCACATGACCCACGATGAAGGTGGACGTGCCGGTCTCCTTGGCGTAGCGGACGATGGCTCCGGCGCTCTGGCGCACCTGACTGACGCTGCCCGGCGCGCTGGCGCTGTCTTCGGATACCATGGTCTGAATACTGTCGATGATGAGCACGTCCGGCTGCATTCCCTCGCATTTTTCCAGAATGCTCTCCACATCGTTTTCCGCCAGTACATACAGCTTGTCCTGGGGCACACGGATGCGGCTGGCGCGCATCTTGATCTGCCGCGCGCTTTCCTCGCCGCTGACGTACAGCACCCGGCAGCGCTGGCTCAGACTGCCCGCCACCTGCAACAGCAGCGTGCTTTTGCCGATGCCCGGGTCGCCGCCCAGCAGAATGGCGCTGCCGGTGACCAGACCGCCGCCCAACACCCGGTCCAGTTCTTCGTTGCCGGTGGAGGAGCGGGGCTCCTGCCGGTCTTCCACCTGACTGAGGGCCACGATCTCGCTTTTGCGGGTCGTCTGGTATTTGGCGGCTTTTTCGGCGGTTTTGCTGGGAGCAGGAGCAGGGGTGCTGCGGCGCTCCTCGAAAGTGTTCCATTCTCCGCAGTCCGGGCAGCAGCCCAGCCAACGGGCGGCTTCGTAGCCGCAGGACTGACAGACGTAGACGGTTTTCTCCTTGGCCAAAGAGAGCTCCTTTTCCGCCGCCCGCATCTCTGCGGGCTGACCTTATCATAACAGAATGAATGCCTCCGCGCCATGGCTACCTTTGGGGAATGCTGTCGGATAGCCCCATAAGCGTTCGCCAACTTTCGCGGAGGGGAATATACCTGTCCAGTATACCACAGACGAGGGGGATTGCCTAGAAAGACCGCAGGAGATTTTACAACGAAAAAAGACGCGTTTCTTTTTTACAAGTATAAACCGTCTGTGACAAACCTCTTACGAATACTGCGTTTTCGTATTGTTTCAGCGGAAAACTGTCATACTTTGCTTAGAAATCCTCCATTGACGCGGAGCAGGAAAGCAACGTAAACTAAAGCTAGAAAAGGTGGGGGTGATTCTTTTGGCAAGACGCAAAAACGAGTATCTGTTCGCACCGCAGCGGGAAAAACGCTCGCATCTGGGGGCGTGGCTGGTCGTTCTGGCGCTGCTTGCCGCACTGGCCGCCACCGTCTGGCTGACCAACCGGGGCGTGAACCAGAAGCTGTCGCTGGAGACGGAGAAGGTTCACGTCATGGGACTGGACAAGGCCTTCGAGGGCTTTACTGTTCTGCACATCAGCGACCTGCACGGTTCCGGACTGGCGGATGATCTGAGCCAATGGAAATCCCTGCTGAACGGAAAGAATTATCATGCCGTGGTATTAAGCGGCGATATGGTTGGCAAGGACGGCGACGACGAACCCCTGCTGACGCTGATCCACAACCTGAATACCCTGCGGGAGGGCGTACCCATTTACTTTATCGCCGGGGACGAGGACCCGGAGCCGGTGCTTTCCACCGCCCGGGGAACGCCGAAGGTGCTGGCGGGCTGGGTGGAGGCCGCGCAGAAGGCGGGGGCGATCTACCTGGACGCGCCGGTCTCCCAGACCGTGGGCAAAAAGACGGTGTGGTTCTCCCCGGAATACCTGTACGACGTGGACGTGGACGGCCTGATCGGCGCGCTGGCCAAGCAGAGGGAAAGCATGGAGGCTCAGGGCGCTCAGTACGAGGCCGAGGGCGGGGCCTCCTACCGGGCGCTGGGCTACCGCATCGAGGCTTACCAGCGCACTCAGCAGGCGCTCAAGGAAATGACGGACACAGACCTGCAGATCGCGGTGAACCACGTGCCCATGGAGACCTCCTATATCCGGGAAAGTATCGAATGGGCCGACCAGGAGAAAATCTTCAATTTTCGGAATATTTCGCTGCTGCTGTGCGGCCATTACTGCGGCGGCCAGTGGCGGCTGCCCGGCGGAGGGGCCATCTATGTGCCAGAAAAGGGCTGGTTCCCCTCGGACGACGGTATTCGCGGGATGCAGCGGATCAACAGCCTGAATCAGTATATTTCCCCGGGCATCGGGGCCAGCGATGATTACCCCATGAAGGGGCGGCTGTTCAATAAGCCGACGGTTACGCTGATCACCTTCACCGCCCGACTGCAGTAGAAAAATGACCAACGAAAAGGGCCGTTCCAAGAAAAGGGAAACGGCCCTTTGGACTTGCCAAAACCCTTCGGTGCTGTTTGCGAAGGCGCAGCCTGTATGGGTCCATTTGCCGACCGCAGGTCAACCAACACAGTCAGAAGGACTTTTGCCATTCTGAAAGGAATAGGTTGAAATTGTCTCATAAGCCGCAGCACAGCAGGAATCCCCATTGATCGCCGCTGGCCGAAGCCCCAAATGGAAAATTTGCCGCAGCCTGTGAACCGTAAAGGTCAACACGGCTTTTTGGGAAAGCCGTTTATTTCCACGCTTCTTCCGCAATGCCGCCGCCAAGGCACACGTCGCCCTGATACAGCACCACGCTCTGCCCCGGCGTAACGGCCCGCTGAAGCTCGTCCGCCTCGATCAGTAGCTCGTCGCCCCGGCGGGTGACGGTGACGGCCTGATCGGCCTGACGGTAGCGGAACCGGGCGGTGCAGCGACAGCTTTCGCCCTCGGCCATGGGGGCGCTTTCGGCGATCCACGTGGCCTGCGAAGCCCGCACATAGCGGCTGTACAGCCGGGGGCTATCCTCGCCCTGCGAAACCAGCAGGACGTTGTGTTTCAAATCCTTGCCGATGACGAACCAGCTGCGCCCGTCGCCCCGGCCGCCGATGCCCAGTCCCCGGCGCTGCCCCAACGTGTAGTAGGCAAGGCCGATGTGCTCGCCGACCTTTTCGCCCTCTTCCGTCCGCATATCGCCGGGCTGCATGGGCAGAAAGCCCTGCAAAAACTGCCGGAAATTCCGTTCGCCGATAAAGCACACGCCGGTGGAGTCCTTCTTGGAGGCCACTGGCAGACCGTTCTGCCGGGCGATCTCCCGCACCTGCGCCTTGGTCATGCCGCCCACGGGAAAGAGGGACTTGGCCAGCTGGGCCTCCTTGAGCATATAAAGGAAGTAGCTCTGATCCTTATTGGGGTCGTCGCCCTTGAGCAGTACGGGATGCCCGTCTCGCACCTCCGAGCGGACGAAGTGCCCGGTAGCCATTTTCTCCGCGCCCAGCTTCATGGCATAGTCCAGAAACGCCTTGAACTTGATTTCCCGGTTGCACAAAACGTCCGGGTTGGGGGTGCGGCCCTTGCGGTACTCGTCCAGAAAATAGGAAAACACCCGGTCGTAGTACTCCTTGGCAAAATTGACGGAGTAGTAGGGAATGTCGATCTTGTCGCAGACCGCCTGCACGTCCTCCCAGTCCTCGGCGGCGGTGCAGGTGCCGTTCTCGTCCTTTTCCTCCCAGTTTTTCATGAAAACGCCCACCACGTCGTAGCCCTGCTGCTTCAGCAACAACGCCGCCACAGAGCTGTCTACGCCGCCGGACATGCCGATGACAATTCTTTCCACGTTGGTCACGCCTCCTGTTCACAGTCCGGCTCCAGCCGCTTCAGCACCTGCCGCAGCACCTGCCGGGCAATCTCCTCCACCGGCTGGTCGCCGCTAACAACGATAAAGCGCTGCCGGTCCCTGTTGATCAATTCTTCATAGGCCGCCTGCACCCGCCCGTGAAACGCACCGCTTTCCATCTCCAGCCGGTCGGGTCGGGAGGCACTCAGACGGCGGTTCATCGCCGTGGTATGGTCGATGGCCAGATAAACGGTCGCGTCCGGCAGCATACCGTCCACTGCCGGTTCGTTGATCTGCCGGATCATATCCACGCCCATGGCCCGTCCGCCGCCCTGATAGGCCACGGAGCTGTCCACAAAGCGGTCGCTGAGCACTACCTTGCCCGCTTCCACGGCGGGGCGAATGACCTGATGCACGTGCTGGGCACGGGAAGCGGCGTACAGCAGTGCCTCGCAGGTGTCGCACATTTCGGCGTTTTCCGTATCCAGAATGATCTGGCGGATCTTTTCGCTGATGGGGCATCCGCCTGGCTCCCGAGTGCGCACCAGATCGAATCCCAGCTGCCGCAGACTCTGTTCCAGCAGGTTGGCCTGTGTGGTCTTGCCGCAGCCGTCAGGGCCCTCCATGGACAGGAAGAAGCCCCGCGGCACAGCAGCGCCCGGACAGAGCAGCTCCCGCAGCTCGTCCGCGTCGTTGACCAGCAGCGTGGCCCCGGCGTTTTGCAGTTCTTCCACGCTGCCGCAGCCGTAGACCGCGCCGACGCCGTCCACCCCGGCAGCCTTGGCGCCTTCCATATCGTACAGCCGGTCGCCCACCATGGCGGCGCGCTCGTAATGCTCCGGCAGCGCCCGGCGGATCATTTCCGGCTTGCCCAGCTTGGCGTGGCTGTCCGTTTCACCGATGACCCGGTCGAAAAAGTGCCGGAGGCCGTAATGACGCAGGATATGTTCGCACAAGTCGCGGGGCTTGGAGGAAGCCAGCGCCACATAAATGCCATTTTCCTTCAGGACGCGGAGCATCGTGCGGATGCCGGGATAAACAGAATAGCGGTACATGCCCTCCGAACGGAAAATATGGGCGTAGCGGTCGGCAGCTTCGTCCAGTCGTTCCGAAGGCACGTTCAGCAGGTCGTGAAAGGAATAACGCAGGGGCGGCCCCACCACCTGCCGCAGCTGAGCACCCTGCGGAATTTCCAGCCCCATTTCCTTCATGGCTTTGACCACCGAGGAAACGATGCCTTCCTCCGCGTCAAACAGCGTGCCGTCCAGATCGAAAACCACCGCGTCGTAAGGAAAATGACCCATGCCGGTTTCGCCCCTTCTCCCTTGGACTAAAAATGAAAAACAGGCCGTATGGAATCATACGACCTGCAAAGCATAACAAAAAACCGAAAAACTTTCAATAGAGGTGGCAAAAGAGAAAACAGTCGCCGCCTAGAACCCGCAGATACGCTCCCGGTACAGCCGGTTCAGACGGAGCCGAACCGGGCGGGGAATAGGCGTGGTTTCCGGGTGAAGGAGCTTCCTTTCACAGGGAAAACAGATCAGGCAGCCCATCACGTGGAGCCCCGCCGGATATTCCCGGCCGCAAAGGAGGCAGCGCTGCGGTTGGTATGGACTCATCATTTTTCATTCCTTTCCTGCTTTTTCTATTCTTTTTTCGGACGCAGGAAACAGGATGCCCCAAAGGAGGAAAAATGATGCGCTGAAATATAGAAAAATTATTCGGCGCTGCCGCCGCGCAGATTGTCGATCAGCCATTGCAGCAGCTGGATGGCTTCTTCTTCGTTTTCGCCGGCTACGCTCACTCCCAGACAGAAATCGTCGCAGATCAGGCCGTATTCCTGCAGCCCCGGCAGCTGGCTGGCCGGGATGCCGTAGAGGATCTTTTTGCCCGTATCCTGATTGATGACATAGCCCGCGCTCAGATCCATGCCGTCTACGTTCAGCGTGCCGTTTTTAATATAGGGGGTCAGCTCCGCAAAGCCATCGCTCTGGGCGAGCTGGCTGAAATATTCGCTGTCCAGCATGAAAAGGTCGCCCTCGCCCGCGCTGACCCACACCATCAGCTGCATGGAGCCGTAGGTCTGATCCAACATTACCGTGCGGAATTCCACTTCCTCCAGATCGGAGAAAAGGCTCTGGTGCAAGTCGTCCATCAGGCTGTCGATATTTTTTTCGCCGTCCAGCTGATAACCGCCGTAGTACCATTCCAGCCGCTGGTCGTTGGGGCTGCGGTAACGGGTGGTGGTGTAGAGCAGGTTCCAGCCGAAGATCGCCAGACAGATCAGCAGCACGTACTGCCACCATGCATAGGCAAAGTGATTGCGGATTCTTTCTTTCGTGATCGGGAAGGTCAGTTTCATCAAAAGGGGCTCCTTTCGGAAAAAATCAAGGGCCCGGAGGAACTCATCCATTCGCGCCCGCTAAGTCCGTATCATTTTTTCTTTCGCCCCGAAGAGGGCCTTTTCCTTCTGTGCGGGAAGATTTGGGAGAAATTTGTAACATGGGGGAGGGGAGGGAGAAATGTTACAGAAAAGAGCCGCCCCGAAGGACGGCCCTTTTCCATTGGATCAGCTCCGGGATTTCCGGGACGCTGCCAGCGTCAGAAGTGCGCCAAGGCTGAGGAACAGCAGCGCGATCACCGTATACAGCCCAAAGGAATCGCCAGTCTTGGGCGGTACGATTTCAGCCGTGTCCGGCTGCTTGATCCTGGTATTGGTGATAATGGTATGGCCCCCAGCCGTGACGTAGCTGGCTTCGTACCCTTCGGGAACCAGTTCTTTTACGGTGTAGGTTTTCGACTGACCGAACTGAAGCGGCGCTTCTCCCTGATAGGGTTGGAACCCTTCCTCCACCGCCGCTTCGAAAGTGGAATTGCCGGCAAGCCGACCGGTCAGCTCGCTGGCCGCGGCCGACGGCCCGTGATAGTAGGCCTGCTGATATATGCCGTCTTTGACCATATCGCCAAACAAATAGCCCACCGCGCCGGGAGCCTGCTGCACTTTCAGTGTGCCATTATGATAGAAGGTATCGAAGTTGTTGCTGGAACCCGGCTTCTTTACCAGACCGGTCAGGCCGCCCACGTACAGCCCTTTTTCCAGATGGCTGCATTTTTCAATGGTAATGTCGGCGATGCAATAAGAATTGGTCGTCTGAGCGACCGTATTCGTAACCGAAGTGCCCATGTCGTCGCTGCCCGTTCCGCCGGTCCATCCGCCAACGACCAATCTTAGTAACTTTTTTGAAGCAAAAAGGGGCCGGTTGGCCTGTTTTGGCTTTTGATAACCAAAAAACATCCTGCGACAATGCCGCAGGACGTTTTCCATGAGCTGTGTATTATTCTTCTTCGTCTTTCTTTTCTTCGCTTTCGTTTTCCGTGCCGGTGAAGGAATTGACCGCACCCTTGACGTTGGCGGCGGCGCTGTTCACCACATCCTGAAAGCTGCCGGAAAATTCAGCGGCGTTGCGCTCGATGGAGAAGCGGTAGCCCAGCACCAGCGCCACCACCAGACCGATCACGGCCAGCCACGGCGCGGAGCAGACTGCGATAATGGAGAAGATCAGCGACAGGTTCAGAATGGGGGTGTCGTCTTTTTGGACCTTGACCCGGGTACGGTAAAGAACGGAAAAAACATTGTTGGCTTTCATATCAGGTATATCCTCCTTCAAACAAATCCAGCGTCAGGTCGTTTTCCTGTTGACGAAAGATATCATACCACGCCGCGCCGCCCGGTGCTTGAGGAAGCCCTGCAAAACCGATGAGAATTGGATGAGAAACCCTCTAAAACTTCTTTGGGAATTTCTTCAGGGAAGAATGGTGACGGTCTCGATGTCCTGCCAGCGCTCAAACAGCCGGGCCATGTCCGCTGACTCCAGCGCGATGCAGCCCTGCGTCCAGTCGGAAGCCGTGCCGCCCTCGTGCAGGTAGATTTCTCCGCCCAGCGCCGTGCCCCACGGCGGGCGCACCCGGTTTGCCCATGCCCGGCGCACGGCGTCAAGCGCTCCTTCGTCGATCCTTCCCGCCGCGAAGCCCCGGGCCGCGTCCTCCGGGGAGGGATAGCTCAGGCCCAGACTTTTGCCGTATTTGCCCGCTTCTTTTATAAGGCAGATGTAGTACGTCCCCTCCGGCGTGCGTCCGTCGCCCTCCCGCTCCTTGGGGCCGACAGGCTCACGGCCCAGCGCTATGGGGCAGCGCAGCAGGACGCGGCCTTCCTGCCGCGATTCCAGCATTCTTCGGGCTTTCCAGATCAGCACTTCCATCCTTCGTTCCTCCATAAGGCGGGATTTGACGCGTCCCGTCGAATCATATCGCTGCCAGGTGTACAACCTGTGAATAGACTGTAACATTCTTCCTTTCAAAGGTAAAACCCTTGCGAAATGTAGAAAGCTGTGCGATAATGAAACCCGAAAAGGGAAAGATTCGCCGCTGAAAATCTTTAGCATCACACGCGGAAGGGTTCGCGGCACCATTTTCCCGAAGGAAAGGATTGTGCTTTCATGAAGAAGATTCTCTCTCTCCTGCTCTGCCTGTGCCTGCTGTTCTCCGCCGCAGCGCTGGCGGAAGACACTGCCGCGGCCGAGCTTCAGGATACGGACGTGCTGGCCACGGTTAACGGCACCGAGCTGACCTGGGCCGACGTGGAGCCGGTCTATGACAGTCTGGTCTCCTCCTACGGCAACTACTACGACCTGACAGACAGCGCCAATGTGGAGCTGTTCCGCGCCGTGGCCATGCAGAACAAGATCAACGAGGTCATTATGCAGGCCAAGATCGCCGAGCTGGGCATCGCCCTGACGGACGAAGAAGCGGCGGATGCGGAAAATGACGCCCAAACCGACTGGGACAACGCCATTTCGAACTATATCAGCCAGCAACACTCCGAACTGACCGATGAAAGCAGCCAGGAGGACAAGGACGCCGCCAACGCGGAAGCCGTGCAGTACTACAACGATCTGGGCTACAGCCCCGAAAGCCTGAAGGAAAACTACAAACTGTACGCCCTCTACGATAAGCTGGAGGCTACCATCGTGCAGGACGTGACCGTGACCGACGAGGAAGTGGAAGCCTTGTATCAGGAGCTGGTGGAATCCGACCGCGCCCTGTATGAAAACGACATCGCCGCGTATGTGGATTACAACAACTACGTGGATCAGATGGCCATGTACGCCATGTACTACGGCACCGACAGCAGCATGGACTACGCCTGGTACCGTCCTGCCGGTTTCCGCGCGGTGAAGCACATCCTGCTGCCCGTGGACGACGAGCTGATGAAGAACTATCAGGATCTGCAGGCCCGTCTGGAGGAGCAGGTGGAAGCTGCGGAGGACACGGAAGACACCGTCGCTGCGGAAGAAACCGCTGCCGCCGACGCGACTGCCGAACCCACTGCAGAGCCTGTGACCCAGGAGCAGGTGGACGAAGCTAAGGCCGCCATTCTGGCCTCTATCGCTGACAAGATCGACGAGATCTATGCGAAGATCGACGAGGGCGTGGACTTTGACGAGCTGATCGCCGAATACGGCGTGAAGGAAGACGGCACTGCGTCCGACCCCGGCATGACTTCCGAGCCCTACAAGACCAGCGGCTATGAAGTCAGCTCCGCCTCCACCAACTATGTGGCTCCCTTTGTGGAGGCTGCGTTCAGCGTGGAAAACGTGGGCGATGTGTCTGCTCCCTATATCAGCAGCTACGGTGTGCATATCGTCAAGTACATCGCCGACATCCCCGCCGGCCCCATCGAAATGACCGAGGAGCAGCGGGAAGCCAAGCGCACTGAGCTTCTGACCAGCAAGCAGAATGAGCTTTACACCGCCACTATGGATCAGTGGAATCAGGAAGCGGACATCACCTTCACCGGCCTGACCCCCAGCTATGCGGACATCGAGGCCCGGGAAGCTGCCGCCGCCGAAGAAGCGGGCGCTGCCGCCAGCGACGAGACCGCCGCGGATGATGCGGCTGCCGACGATGCTTCCGGCGAAGACAACGCTGCGGACGGAGAGTAAATCGCTTCGGTAAAGCGACTGCCATTAACAAAAAACGGATCGGCTTTTTCAAAAGAGAAGCCGATCCGTTTTTTTATGCGTTTTTAGGTTTACACGCTTGCCGCCGCGTATACCGCGTTGTGCAGAAGCCGCCGCACCCGGAAAATGGCCGTGCCCTCCCGGGAAGGACAGACCCGGTTGGTCAGGAAGATCAGGTACAGGCCCGTGGTGGGGTCGTAGGAAAAGCTGGTGCCGGTAAAGCCGGTGTGGCCAATGGTCTCCTTGGGGAAGAGATCGCCGGTGTAGCCGTTTTCGTACCACGGCAAAGCAAAGCCCAGTCCTCGGCCCTGCGCCATGCCGGGCGTGCGGTTCTGCATACTCAGGCGCACGGTGGCGGGGCAGAGGTAGCGGCTGCCATCGGGCAGTTCGCCTTCCGCCGCCAGCATCTGCACGAACAGCGCCAGATCGTCCATGGTGGAAAAAACGCCCGCGTTGCCACTGACTCCGCCCAGAAACCGGGCGTTTTCATCGTGGACGACCCCGGTCAGGCAGAAGCCGTCGTCCTGCATTTCGGTGGAAGCGATGTTGCCCCCGGCGGGCAGGTAAGAGGTGTTTTTCATTTTCAACGGCCAGAAGACCTCCTGCAGGGCCAGCTCATTCAGCGGCAGACCGTAGAGGCATTCCAGCAGCTGCCCCAGCAGGATAAAGCCCGTGCAGCTGTACTGCACCCGGGTTCCCGGCTGGAAATCCAGCGGTGCGGCCAGAATCAGCTCGGTGCTCTGCTCCGGTGTGCGGGCCAGATGCCACAGGTGCAGCCCCGGCGGAAAGCCCGCCGTATGGGTCAAAATCTGCGCGATGGTGATCTCCTGCTTGTCGGCGGGCGCGTCGATGAAGGCGCCCAGCTTGTCCCACAGGCAGAGCTTGCCGCTTTCCATGGCCCGCAGAGCCAGCATCCCCACCGCCAGCGGCTTGGAAACGGAGGCCAGATCGAAACGGGTCTGCTCGTTGCAAAGCCCTGCGTCCTCCTCAATGGAAAGCCTGCCGTAGGCCCGGCGGAACAGCACCTTCTCCCGGCGGCCCACCAGCACGCAGGCGGCGGGAAAGACCTCCTGTTCCAGCGCTTTTTGGATCACCTGATCGGCCTGAGAAAAGTCCGGCGCTCGCTGCATGGCGGTTCCTCCTTTGAGTGCTTTTGTAGGGAAATAGGTTATTCTTTCTCCGGGGGAGTCCAGTGGACGATCTCGGCGTTTTTGCGGCCTTCCAACGCCTTGCGCAGCTTGGGCTTGGGGTTCACGCCCACCTGCCGGGCGCACAGCTCCAGCATGTTCAGGTCGCTGGCGCTGTCCCCGTAGGCGGAGGAGGTGTCGTAATCCAGCCTGTCGCCCCGGGCGGCCAGATATTCCGCCAGCCGCAGAGGCTTTTGTACTCCCCGGCAGTTATCGCCGCAGATGTCGCCGGTGTAGCGCTCCCGGTCGTCCACGTTCATTCGGGTGCCGATGACCGCCTCTACACCCAGCATGGTTTCCAGCGGCTCCAGATAAAACGAGGGCGAGGCCGTGATCAGCAGGACGCTGGCTCCACGGGCCTGCTCCTGCCGAAGGGCCTTCAGCCCCTCCGGGTACAGCTGGGGTACCAGCACGTGCAGGCAGAAGTCCATGGAGAAGGCCTCCACTTCCGGCACGAGCCGCCCCTTCATCCAGCACAGCGCCGCCGCCTTGGCGCGCTCGGCCGAGCACAGGTGCAGCCCGTAGCCTGCGGCGTAGGCAATACCTTTGAGCAGCTGGCCGGTGGTGCAAAGCTTTCGCCGATGGGCATACAGGCACAGGGAAACGATGGAATCCCCCTTTCGCAGGGTCCCGTCAAAATCGAACAACGCATAGCTCTTTTGCAAAATAAACCCCTCCGGGCTTTTGAAATCAGCATTTTTAACCACGGAAAGTATAGCATGAAAACGGGGAAAATGCTATCCTGAGAAGGCCAAACACCAAAATGCAACGATGAAAAAACGAAAAATAAGAGGCTGCGGAACAACTATGAGAATTTTTCGCAGCCCCATTTTTATGTCCGTTGCTGGGTACGGCCAAAGCCGTCAGTTTTCCTCCACCACTGATACCTCCTGAAGCGCTTCCGCCAGCAGCAGGTTGATCAGCTCGTTTCGGGAGCGGTTGGTCTGCTCGGCCAGTTCGTCCAGCTTTTTCAGCGTATCCTCCCGCATTCGCACTGACACGATCTTGTGCCCGTCTTCCCCTTTCTTTTTCGTGATCCGAATTTCACGTTTCATGTCATCACCTCATGCTGTCATCATAGCTTGACACGAAGCTGAAATATATAATATAATATGAATACAATTTATATCACGAGCATAATATAAATTGTATTCATTATTTCTTTATGAAGAAATAATGGTCGCACGAAAGGAGGGGAAAAAGATGGAGGGTCAAACTAACGGCCTGTGTATCGCTGGTTTCATTGTGTCGCTTGGGTCGCTGTTCCTCGGGCTGTTTGGCATTACCGGCCTGGTAGGTACCGTGCTGTCTGCCGTCGGCCGTTCGCAGGCCGCCAATAACGGTGGAAAAACGGGCCTGGGTACTGCCGGAATCATTCTTGGCGTTATCGGCGCGGCTTACTGCTGGGTCATGTTGGCGATTGCCGCAGCCTGACGGAAAAAGGTCTTACCAAAAATCACCACAACAAAAAGGCGTTGGAACCGCAAAGTTCCAACGCCTTTTTGCTTTTTGGCGTGACGATTTATTTTCTCACTTCCAGCTCGCCATCCGCGTTCACATCCACCGTGACGTTCTGACCGGGCAGAACGTCGCCGGCGATGATGGCCTTGGCCAGCATGGTCTCCAGATGGCTCTGCATATAGCGCTTCAACGGACGAGCGCCGTAGACCGGATCGAAGCCCGCGTCGGCGATCTTGTCGATGGCGGCGTCGGTCAGGGTCAGGGTGATCTCCCGCTCCTGCAGGCGGCCTTCCAGACTCTTGGCAAGCAGACAGACGATCTGACGGATCTCGGCCTTTTCCAGCGGCTTGTAGAACACGATCTCGTCGATCCGGTTCAGGAACTCGGGGCGGAACTGGCTGCGCAGCAGCTTCATCACGTTTTCCCGGGCTTCCGCCGTGATCTCGCCATTCTGGATGCCGTCCAGCAGGAACTGGCTGCCCAGATTGGAGGTCATGATGATGATGGTGTTCTTGAAGTCCACGGTGCGGCCCTGACTGTCGGTGATCCGGCCATCGTCCAGCACCTGCAGCAGAATGTTGAAAACGTCGGGATGCGCCTTTTCCACCTCGTCCAGCAGGACGACGCAGTAGGGCTTGCGCCGCACGGCCTCGGTCAGCTGACCGCCCTCGTCGTAGCCCACGTATCCCGGAGGCGCGCCGATCAGACGGCTGACGGAGAACTTCTCCATGTATTCGCTCATGTCGATTCGAACCATGTTCTTCTCATCGTCAAACAGCGCCTGCGCCAGCGCCTTGGCCAGCTCGGTCTTGCCCACGCCGGTGGGGCCCAGGAACAGGAAGGAACCGATGGGGCGGTTCTCGTCGCTGATGCCCGCGCGGCTGCGCAGGATGGCTTCGGAGACCTTCTGCACGGCCTCGTCCTGACCGATGACCCGCTGATGGAGCAGTTCGGGCAGCTTCAGCAGCTTCTCCCGCTCGCCCTCCTTCAGCCGGGTAACGGGGACGCCCGTCCAACGGCTGACAATCCGGGCGATTTCTTCTTCGGTGACTTTATCCCGCAGCAGACTGCCTTCGCCCCGGTCGCGGTCGGCGATCTCTTCTTCCTCTTGCAGTTCCTTCTGCAGCTTCGGCAGCTCGCCGTATTTCAGCTCGGCCGCCTTGCCCAGATCGTAGTTCCGTTCGGCCTTGGCGATCTCGGCGTTGGTGCGTTCGATGTCCTCGCGCAGCTTCTGCACCTTCTGGATGGCGGACTTTTCGTTTTCCCAGCGGGCCTTCATTTCCTTCATCTTTTCCCGCTGCTTGCTCAGCTCCTCCTCCAGCATCTCCAGACGGCGCTTGCTGGCCTCGTCGTCCTCTTTTTTCAGCGCGTTTTCCTCAATCTCCAGCTGCATGATCCGGCGGCTGACCTCGTCCAGCTCCGCAGGCATGGAGTCGATTTCGGTACGGATCATGGCGCAGGCCTCGTCCACCAGGTCGATGGCCTTATCCGGCAGGAAACGGTCGGTGATATAACGATTGGACAGCGTAGCGGCGGCGATCAGCGCGCCGTCGGTGATCTTCACGCCGTGGAAGACCTCATACCGCTCCTTCAGGCCCCGGAGGATGGAGATGGTGTCCTCTACCGAAGGCTCGGTGACCAGCACCGGCTGGAAACGCCGTTCCAGCGCCGCGTCCTTTTCAATGTACTTGCGGTATTCGTCCAGCGTGGTCGCACCGATCAGGTGCAGCTCGCCCCGGGCCAGCATGGGCTTGAGCAGGTTGCCCGCGTCCATGGAGCCTTCGGTCTTGCCCGCGCCCACGATGGTGTGCAGCTCGTCGATGAAGAGCAGAATCCTGCCTTCGCTCTTGGCGATTTCCTTCAGCACGGCCTTCAGCCGCTCCTCAAATTCGCCCCGGTATTTGGCGCCGGCGATCAGGCTGCCCATATCCAGGCAGAAAACGGTGCGGTCTTTCAGGCTGTCCGGCACGTCGCCCCGGACAATCCGCTGGGCCAGTCCTTCGGCGATGGCGGTTTTGCCCACGCCGGGCTCGCCGATCAGCACCGGGTTGTTCTTGGTTTTCCGGGTCAAGATTCGGATGACGCTGCGAATCTCGTTATCCCGGCCGATAACCGGGTCCAGCTTCTGGTTCCGGGCCGCGGCGGTCAGATCGGTGCCGTATTTGGCCAGCGCGTCGTAGGTGTCCTCCGGGGTTTCGCCGGTGACCCGGCTGTTGCCCCGCACGCTCTGCAAAACCGGCAGGAAGGCGTTGAGGGTGATGGCGTAGCTGTCCCACAGCTCCTTCATGGCGCGGGTGGGCTTTTCCAGCAGGCCCATGAACAGATGCTCCACGCTCATGTACTCGTCCTTCATCTGCTCCGCCCGTTCCTTGGCGGCGATCAGCGCCCGGTCTACATCATTGGAAATATAAATTTTATCGGCTTCCCGGCCGGAACCCGTCACCTTGGGGATGCGGGCGATCATGGTTTGCAGGCGGGAAAGAATCTCCTGCGGATTTTTGCCCATTTTGGTCAGGAGTTGGGGAATCAGGCCCTGCGGGTCGCTGAGCAGGGCGCAGGCCAGATGCTCCTGCGCCATTTCCTGATTCTGATATTCTACCGTCAGCTGCTGGGCGTTTTGCAGCGCTTCCCGGCTTTTTTCGGTAAACTGGTTGTTGTTCATATGCTTGACCCCCTTAGGGCGACGGCTGTGCGTCCGTGCGCCGATGGTTGCAGTAAATTCCGGAAGGCCTGTCGGTCAGGTTTTAGTCTGACTTTCTTTGACCTTCGATAGCAGTATAGCATTTTTCACGGGAATGTCAAGAGAAAATCGAAAAAATTTTGGGGGCTTTGTTGCCCTGAACCGCCTGCAACCCGCTCTTGCATCATCGGCCCGGAATGTGCTATAATTCTGCATGGCAATCTGAAGGTTTGGAGGTTTCGTCATGCCGCACCAGAAGGGCGTGAAGCCCATCGCGCAAAACAAAAAGGCATACCACGATTATTTCGTGGAAGAAACCTACGAATGCGGCCTGAGTCTGATGGGCACGGAAGTCAAGAGCATGCGTCAGGGCAAGGTCAACCTGAAGGAAAGCTTCTGCATCCTGCGGGGCGGCGAGGTCTTCGCCGAGGGAATGCACATCAGTCCCTACGACCACGGCAACATCTTCAACCCCGATCCCCTCCGGCCCAAGAAGCTGCTTCTGCACAAGGCAGAGATTCGCAAGCTGGCCGGGCTGGTGAGCCGTCAGGGCTACACGCTCATTCCGCTCAAGGTGTATCTGAAGGACGGACGCATGAAGCTGGAGATGGGCCTGTGCCGGGGCAAGCAGCTGCACGACAAGCGGGACGCAGCCGCCGAAAAGGACGCCCGGCGGGAGATCGAGCGGGCTTTCAGCCGCCGTCAGGACGGATAAGCGTCCCATTCATGGGGGTGTTCTGGTTTCGACGGGAGTGTTTGAGGGCATGGTTAGCGAGCCGCGGCCCCTGTACCGCGTAAAAACGGGGACAAAAAACAACTGACAATACCGAATTGTCTTTCGCGGCTTAATGCCGCGCGTCGGCCCGGGCAGCCCACAGGCCCGGTTCCCGGCGTCAGCTATGTGGGGAACGAGCGCGCCAAAGCTTTGAGGCGTCGTCCGTAATCATGAAGCTACCGTAGCCGGCAGCCCGCCGCGAGGCGACCGGCGAGGGGAATCCCAAAATCGTGGCTGCGCTCGGAGAAAACGATGTCAGCAAGCTTTCGGACGGGGGTTCGATTCCCCCCACCTCCACCATACCGAATCTCCATACAGGAGTCGAAGCTTCCTGTATGGAGATTTTTTTGTCGAAAAATCTTACAGGATTTCAGCCGGTTGCACTCTCGTTTTTCGCTGCATCCGGTTCATACGCCAGTCTTACGCCCTTGCGGGTCTGCATCAGCACTTTTGGCATGTCCAACGGAAGCTCCTTGGGAAATTCCAGCGTACCAACGCAATTGTAGCAGATCGTAAGCCGCTGCACATAAACGCCATTGACCTTTTCCGCCTGATGCACTTCAATCCGCTGAATCAGCTCGTTCAGCATTCGCGGCGTGAGCTTTCTGGCGCGGGTGTACTTGCGTACCGTGGCGATGAAGGCGTCCATGGTCATGGACTGGTCGCTGCATTTTTCCAACTGTACCCTGGCCTCCTTAATGCTTTGTGCCAAGGTGACCTGCTCCTGCTCATAATGGCCGCTCATACGGGAGAAACGTTCATCGGAAATTTTGCCGGAAACGTTATCCTCATAGAGCCGTTCAAAGAGCTGATCCAGTTCCCTGTCTCTCGCCAGTAACTGCTTCAAAGTCTTTTCACGATACTGCCGCTCTTCCAGAACCGCCTGATGGGAATGCCCCATGACCGCTTGGACAAAATCATTTTCATAACGGCTTGCAAACTTGGTCAGGCGGCGGATTTCACCCAATACAACCTGTTCTAAAAAATCTACCCGGATGTAGTGAGTATAGGGACACGTCCCTCTTGCACTGTTGTTATTGGCACAGTTGAAATAACAGATTTCCGGGTTTTTTTGATTAAAATGGAAGTGTAGGTTGCTTCCGCAATCCGGGCAAACCAGCAGGCCGGAGAACATATTTCGTTCTCCATTCTGGCATCGGCGCTTTCGAGTCTTGCCGCGTTTTTCCTGAATCTTCTCCCATGTAGCCCGATCGACAATCGGCTCATGGACATTTTTGAACACGGCCATATTTTCAGGATCGTTCGGCAGGCGCTTTTTGTTTTTATAAGACTTGCTATACGTCTTGAAGTTAATTAAATCACCGCAGTATTCCTGCATTGCCAGCATTTTGATAATTGTTCCGGAAGCCCAGTGCGTATGGTCTGGGTCCTGAGCTCTGCCAGAACGATTTATGCCCTTGCTTCGCCAATAAGCCATCGGAGCCAGAATTTGCTCTTTATCCAGCACGGTGGCAATTTGATCTGAACCATAGCCCTCCAGCGACATAGCAAAGATTCGTCTGACAATTCTGGCCGCTTCTTCATCGACGATCCAGTGTTTGGGATTTTGAGGATCCTGCTGATATCCATAGGGGGGCTTGCTGAGCGGCTCGCCGGAGGTTCCACGAATTTTGTTGCTTAGCCGGCGCTTTTTACTGATGTCCCGAGCGTACCACTCGTTAAACAGATTGCGAATGGGCGCGAGTTCATTTTCCCCTTCATTGGTATCAATACCGTCTGACACCGCCACCAGCCGAATGTTGTGTTCCGGAAAGAATTCCTCCGTCAGTTTGCCGACCTCAATGTAGTTTCGTCCCAGACGGGATAAATCTTTCACAAACACGGCGGAACCATGGCCCTTTTCAATCTCCTGGATCATTTCCTTGAAGCCCGGCCGGTTCATGGTTACACCGGAAATACCGTCATCGAAGAAATGAACCAGATTGGTGTAACCCAATTCTTTGGCCACCTTGGTAAGCAGCTTCTTCTGATTGGCGACGCTGTAGCTGTCTCCTTCCAGATTATCGTCCCGTGAAAGGCGTTCATACAGGAAAGCCGTGCTTTCCCGATTCTTTTTGCTGCCTGACCTGCTCATAAATCCTCCTTTCCGACGGTCAAACAAGCAGTATTCCCGTTTCTGTTATAGCAGGTTTGAACGTCTTTGTCACGGATGTAAGTGGTATTCAAAAGCCGCGTTCTGCCGTCATCAGTTTCATCAAGACAGTAGCCAGTGTTTCGGAGGAGTCCGTTCGGAAAACAGGAGTGACAATGAACGATTTGCCGTTTATCTGATAAGTGGTTTCTTTGGATAAGCGGTTTGTGCCCGGATCTGTTGGCGCAGAGACGGGCTGTTTCTTTTCGCTCAACAGAGGTCATCTTCTTTCTATCTGAGAATAATATTTTGATTGATTAAAGCGCCGTATTTGCCATGCAACCCCGGCAACGGGTGCGTTACAGGCTGCGTCTGGCAACACATCATAGCCCTGCCGGTACCGCCGTCCCCAGGACAAGCGTATACCGCAGGAACTCCCCCTCAAGTCAGTGGGAGGCCGTAGAAGAAGTCTCATTATCCCCGCGGGGCATCGTCGCGCCTTGCCTGCCACGGCAGGGTCAACAGGGTACGGTTTCTCGCTCTGGCTATGCCGTCCTCGCGCCGTCCTGTTCGCCGCTCCGCCCCACGGGGGATTGTACCTGTAACGCCGTATATGCGATTGTCAAGTTACGTGAGAAAACAAAATTGTCTTCTCACTACTTATGACATTTTTTGGGGGTTATGGGAGCCTGATTAGAAAATATTTTTTAGATAATGTTCCAATTTACAAAGCCCTTTTTGAATCGAAAGGCTGATCGCTCGATGATCTACACTTTCAGCGCGAGCAATTTGTGCCTTAGAGAACCCCAAAACAAAATGAGCATAAATGCGTTGCCGTTGCTTTTCAGGGAGTGTAGCCAAAGCGGTTCGGAGTTGTTCATGGGTAATGACTTTCTCATAGTATTCATCCGGCGCAGCAGATCGAAAAATCACATGCCTGCCGATTCCATTTCCCCAATCCAGAGAATAATTTGCACGATAACGATACTTCTTCCTTTTTTGCGATCTTTCGGTGCGTTCCCATTGTGCCATTTCCGCCGCAAGCTCATCCGAAACCTCCACATATTCATCATCTTGGTAAAAGGGATAGTAGTCCCGCATATTGATCTTTGCCATATTTTCCCTGCTTTCTTTTTTCTGTTTAGGAAATGTGAGAAAGCAGAAAATGGCGGCGCACGAATCGGAATCAAAAATGAGCGCCTGTTTTCACCTGCTACGGCGAAAAAGGCGCTCACTTATGGGCCCGGACAGTTCTTCTGCAAACAACATACGCACGATCAGCCTCCCGGCGTCACCGTGCGTATGAGAAATCAAGTCGCAAAAGCGCTCTGCCGCACGACAACGTTTTTTTCTTCTGCCGTCGTGCGGCAGGTTCTATGGAGTTGTTGGTGAGTATTTAGAAGGTTCTGCTGTTGGAATAGCGGGTTATAGAGTGACCGTCAGCGTCAAAAGTTGCACCAACGCGGTAAGTGCCGGTCCCAATTTTGTCGGAGTAGTCCATTTCTTTGTAATAGCTAAACGTATTACTGCGCGCAGCCGGCGTTTCCAGATCACACTGCTTAACCCATTTTGTTCCACTTTTCTTTTCTAGCCAGCAGTCTGTAACGGCTAGAGTTTTTTGATTTCCGTAAGTAGTTGCATCAAATTTTACTTTTTTGGTTGTCTTAAGAGAAATTGTTGCTGAGTCAAAAATTTCGTCAGCACGTCGTGGCTGAACTTCTGCAATCGCGATATGGAATATAGAAGTCATAACAGCAATTAAAAGGATTATCAAAAGCACTTTTCTGTTTTTCAAAGTATTCACTCCTATCAATTTGGTAAACTGGAAATTATAATGCTATATGCATCTTCGTTTGAAATTTTTCCCGCTAGTGAAAAGATATCATTCTCTCTTTTCCAGTTGTAGCGTTTTCTATTGATGTTTTTTGATTGATATACTTCGGCATCTCCGATTTTAATGCTTTGCCCTTCTGCAGTTTGTTCGAATGAAGCATATGCGTTATCAAGATTGGTATACCTGGTCTGGGAAAAGATAAGCATCGTTTCATTTTTTGCATAAATAACTTTTATTGTTGCTTCATCTGTAACAACGCCTACTTCATAATTTACCAGCTTCCACCCTTCCGGCATCCATGTAGGCAAGTCAGGCTCGAACCCCAGGAACTTTATGGCCTCATCCAAGTTGGTGGTGGTTAATTCACCGGTACGTGGTTCGTTATCGGCTATACCCTCGGAAATGATCCCGGGATCCATTTCTTGCCCTTGTACTACATACTGTTGCCCATCATCGGTGGATGCACCTTCAAGCCATTCGCGATGGAGCAACATTTCCACGCCCACAGCCAGAACGATTAAGGCAACGGCAGCCAGTGCACCACGCCACAGAACGTTCTGCTTTTTGGAACGTTGCCTCACCTCTTGGCTCAAACGCTGCTTCAGCGCTTTTTTGCATTCCTCCTTTCGACTCACATAGACCTTGCCTGTACGCATCTCATCCAGAATATCCTGGCAGGCAAAAAGAAATGCCGCATCCTGCTCATTGACCGGTTTCTGGTATTCCTGCTCAACGGCGTTAGAAAGTCTAGTGAAAAATTGTTCTTTTGTAATACTTCCATTTTTCAGGGATTCTTTGATAGCTTGCAGTTTATAGTTGGCAGAGCCATTACTAGGGCTATCCACTGTTTTTACCTCCTTCGTTTAAATCAGTTATTCAAAAACCAGAAAGTTGCGCCTAAAATCAAAAAAGCTGAAAAATATATCTTCTTGAATCTCCTTCTAAAACGAAAAAGGAGACTTTTAACGGCGCTTTCGCTTTTCCCGGTACGCTCTGCAACTTCCTTCATGCTATATCCATGCAGCATAAAGTCTCGAATCACCGCCTTTTCATCAGAAAGAGCTACATCATAGAGTCGGTCAATCAAATGATGGTAGGATTCATTCTCCTCAAAAGACCGAAAAGAATCATTTGGGTCACAAAGTTCCGGTGCGTCCCGTTCATCTATTGAGTAGGCTGTCTTCTTTAAATGGCTGAAGTAAGTCGTGAGCATGTTGAGTACGCGATTTTTGCTACAACGGAAAAGCCATCCCTTAATATCAGGATGGTCAAGAAGATTCCGATATTCCTTTGTGGCTCGGTAGAAAACATCCTGTACGCATTCTTCTGCCATATAATAAAGATCCGGATAGGCCCTTAGATACCATCGGCAAAATCTGACCAGCCGGTCAAAATACAATTCGTAAAGTTGTTCTAGAAATTCATCGCGTTCAGTGTCCGACATAAGACGGAACCCTCTTTCGTTTTTTGGACTAAAGATGCCTGGATAATTCTTCTGTCAGTTGTCTCATCATTTCCACAAAACGCCTTTGTTCCTGTGGCGAGTATCCAAAAAAGGAGGTTACAGCCTCTTTTTCTTCCGAACTTTTTCCATCTGCTGATGTACGAAAAAGGGCTTCAGCAGGAATATCCAGTGCAATAATCAGCCGACGAAGAACATCATAGGTAGGATTGCTTTTGCCGCGTTCAATGCTGGATATATACTTTTTGCTCAAATTGGCCGTTTCTGCCAATTTTTCCTGTGTTAAACCGCATTTAAGTCGAGCATCTCGCAGGGAGTTTCCCAATTGAGCCAGAGCTTGATCAGGCATGATCGTTCACCTTTTGCTCATTCTATCGTTCTCCACATTCTCAATAAATCCATGATAGGTTTATTTTTGAAGAACTATATTTCCTTTTTTTACATTTTTCGACAAATACACAACTTTTTGATTTCTCGATAACTGTATTTAAAAAGGGAATGCAAACGTAAAAAAGCATATACAGAGACACGTCACAGGCAATTCTCGAATTACCCTAGCGTTGCTTCTGCACAAAGGGGAGTGTACAGATGATTGGAGACCTCGAATTACGCATCAAGACTCTGATCACTATACGCCAAAAAATACAAGCATATCTCATTTTTTGTGAAATCGATTCGAAAGTGTCCGTTTGTTCCTATATGGTTCGTCTTCAACATCTGCTAAAAGGAATTGATGGACTTCTTTTGCTTGTTTCAGAGGAAGAACGCTTTATTTTGGAAACTCATCTTATTAAAGGAATGAAATGGGAGTCCACAATAATGGAATATCAACAACGATGGGCTTATGATGTTGGCACCGATCAACGTAGCTACCTATATAGGCAGAGTGTTGCCATTCGTAAAATAAGTAGATACATCGAAAAATATTCCTCAAAAATAGATTTTTCCTGGCTGGAAGATCCTTTGATTGATGAGCTTTCAGAAGCTTGCTCTCCAAAAAGTTGACATTTGTTCAGAATTTTCGCGGTTTTTGCACTATATTTTCACTCCACAAACCCCATGGATTTTTGTAAAATATTAGTGCAAGGGGGCGAAGAAAAATTCCTTTTCCTTAAAGAAAGGAGGAATTGGGGAAAATAAAAAGTCCCTGCAAACGAGCTTGGCCGCTGCCATCCTCTAAAGGATGGATGTTCTGCAAGGACCTGTTTATTATAACACAGAAAAAACTGGTTCGCAATCTATGAAGCTGGAAAGATAATGCAAAAAGAAATACCTGCAAAACGAGCTTGGCCGCTATCATCCTTTTGGGATTAGTGTTCTGCAAACGTATATCAAATGCACATTTCTCCAGCAACTTAAAAATGGAGGAAATACAATGGAAGAGCTTATCAGGAACTCTATTTCACAGTATAATGACTTTATTGCGGAAGCTCATTTATACGAAAAATGGCTTATGCAAACAGATGATCCAGAGCTAAAAAATCAGCTTTCTTTGTTGGAGTTAAAAATTGCGGCAATCAATGCGTGGCTAAATCTTCTAAGTGCCGATGAAAAATTTGTGATTCAAAAGCATTTAATTGATAAAATTGAGTGGCCGCGTGTGGCTTTTGAATTTCGCGAAAGGTGGAAGGATGAATTTACCCGTACTGAACGTTCGCTGCAAGTGTATCAGGCCAATGCTTTGGCTAAAATTGTTTCTTTTGCAACGAAACATAAGGAGATTACATTACGCCTTTTCCCAATAAGGTCAAGCATGCATTAACAGAATATCTAAATTTTTATTTGCTCTCCGTCCTTCCTTGTCTATAGAACAAGGAAGGCTTTTCCTTTGTAATCAAGTCAAAACTATGAATAGGACTTTTGATAAGTTTTTCTTGTTTTCTTCATAAACACTTCAATTTTCAAAAAGCAAAATTCATTATACACTTTAACCGAGCCAGAGAAATCAACGCCCTGGTGATTCAAATCCTAAAGGAACTAAATTGGAGGTGATTCCATTGAACTAGTGCAAAGCGCATAGAATATCCTCATCAGACAAGCTTGGCCGCTGCCATCCTTTAAGGGATGGATGTTCTGTAGGATTCTATTTTGCGCATTGTCATGTTATCCCCAACAACAGAACATTTTGCAAAAACTAAGGAATACTTAGGTGTGTTTGCTATACCAAAAAGGAGATAAAAGTATGAAAAAACTTTGCGCATTAGCCCTTATTGCTATATCCATTTTTGCAATTGCCGTCCCAGCCATGGCCGCAATTTATGGATATGTTAATGTCCCTGCAGGTGAGATTCTTTATGTACGGGACATTCCTGAAAAATCTGGCAACGTTGTCTGCAAACTTCAGCGTGGGACGCAGGTTGAGATTCTTACTACCTACCAAAGCGGATGGGATAAGATTAAAGTCTCTGGGTACGAAAATCAGGACACATACTGTATGAGCAAGTTCTTGTCTCAAAATCCTCCGACAGCGTCTTGGAAGGAACGATATGGTACGGAAACGCTGAAATATGCTCCGAATACCTATAGCACTTACGTTGTTAATTTGCAAAAGGATCTGCGCTCTGCTGGATACACGTCCATTACCAAAGCCGATGGATACTTTGGAACCGTTACGGAAACAGCCGTAAAAAATTTCCAGCGCAACAATGGTCTAACCGCTGATGGTTTGGTTGGAGACAAAACCAAGCAAGCGCTTTGGAATAAACTCCATCCGTAAGCCTCAAACTCTCGCTCCCTCAATTCCCTAAAAGATTGAGGGAGTTTTTTTCATCCATTTCCTTTTTGGAGATCTATCCTATCAATAACGGTGCCGTCAAGAGCCGACACTGTAACCTGAAATAGTTTTTTCCCATCTTTGATCGCTGTCACTATCCAGATATATTTTTCTTTTTCTAAATAAGCCGACGCATTATAGAGCAGATTATATTCAAACTCGGCATTTTGAATGTTGTCAGGAAGTTCACGCAAGGCAATCTTAGTTGCTTCGTCTTGCGTTACCATATTTTCATCAGGAACGACATGGTCATCATGCACTGTATATAAGCGATCAAACAACGCCTTATTTTCCAGTGTCCATGTTGAATATTTTCCAAGCTGTTTTTCCCAGCGTTCCTTAATTTCCTTAAAATAACCAATATTGGTCTCATCAATAGAAATAACTTCGCCGCTGGGCGATGAAATAGCCACAGAAATGTCCAAAGGATTTTGAAAAACCTGCTCAAACATAGTGATAACCCAAGCACGTTCTCTACCGTTCCATTCAACCAAATTAGCTTTTAAAATATCATTTGTCATTTCGTCTAAAGAAGCTTTTCGACGTTCTCCTGCCAGCTCTTGAGCTATCTTCAACGCCTCTTGCAATGGCAAATCTTCGGCCTCTGGAATTACCGTTTGCTTGGCAATAAAAGAATCTGATGCAAAAGAAGAAAATGCATAAAGAATAATCAGCAGTGCCAACATCGTAACGATGATTCCTTTTTTTCTCATTTTCCTTCCTCCTTGAGTTATCAATCTATATCCAGAAAACGTCTTAATGAATCGAACGACCAAAACATTTCAAAAAACAGTATGCCCTTACTCTCATATTCATCCCCCTTTCTTCTTTATCTCGAACATCGGGTTCAAAAGTTATCCTTCTCAAACAAATCGTTTTCTTCATCGACTTTTCACGCCCCATCACAAATTTGCAGCCCCTTTCCATAATAATAACGATGCAAGCCGGAAAAAGATTGCATCTTTTTTCCATTTTGCAGTCAAAAAGATGGTTGGCTCAGATGGCTCATCGTCCAAAGGAATAGAGTAATGTTGTTTTTAATGATCTACCGGTGCCGAATCGTCAAAGTTGTTCCACTCGAATGGTTTTTACCGCTCAAATCTTCGCAGTTTCTTCGTAAACACTTCAATTTTCAAGAATGTTGAAATGCGCTACACTTAAATCAGCCAAAGGGGAAAAGAAACCCGAGGCAGTCCTCCTAATAAAGACCGATGAAAGGACAAGGTGATTCCAATGGGCTGAAGCAGACGTGAATGATAGAGGCAGACGAGCTTGGCCGCTGCCATCCTCAAAGGGATGGAATGTTCTGCAAGGATTCATTGCACGTAACGAAGCGCTGCAATGCGCTTGATCATTCTGGATACTAACACAATCGAAAAACTCTTAAAAACGAAGCTGCACTTCGCTGTATTAAGTGCACCCAAAATGAAAGGAAAATTCAATATGTAAATTTTTAAGAAGCTTCTGACGGTTGCGCTGATTGTTATGTCGGTGTTGGCGATTGTATTGCCTGCCATGGCGGCAGAGACCGCTGTTGGTAGTGTAAACGTCCGCAGCGGACCCAGCACAAATTACGGCCGGGTTGGGGACAGAATTGCCCAAGGTTCTACTTGCACCCCCAAGTTCAAAGCATATGGCTCTACTGTTAGTGGAAGTACGAGCACTCTTTGGTACTATGTTGATCATATTAGATGTGCTTGTGGTAGTTCTTCTTGTAATGCCCCTTCTTCAGGATACATTCATTCTTCTTGCCTCGGCCCAGTTGTTATGATTTATAATAACGCTCCTACAAGCAAAGGCGATGCTTTTGGTCCATCTACCCTTCGTATTGGCTCTAAAGGGATTGAGGTATATAATCTCCAAGTTATTCTTTGGGAAAATAATTGTTTGGGAGATAGGAAAACCATGAATGCCTGTGACGGCGTGTTTGGAAATGCTACTGCTCAAGGTGTGAAAGATTTCCAAAATAAATTCTATCTCGAATTAGCTGATGGAATTGTCGGTACTGAAACCAAAACCGAATTATGGAATCAGAAGGGTCAAGCTTTTAAGTACTATGGGGTAAAATCAGACTAATCGTTAGAGCCAAAACTATTGGGGTTACCTTAATAAACGAGGTAGCCCCATTTTTTGCTCAATAAAATGAAAAATTTAAGAATTTATTTATACGCCTCATAAAGAACAACAGAACCATTTTTGACCAATTGCTCGCCCAATATCTCCTCATTTTCTGCGTTGATATACACAAAATATCCATATTGTTCCGTAGAATCCGCGTATGATAAGTTGATGTTCCATGCTAAAAACGTTCCCATATTTACCGCTGACGTGTTCCAATGACTCGTATTTCCAAAACTCGGGTTTATGTATATTGCGCTATCCTCAATGGAGGACGGTTCGTTCATAGCTTGCAGAAATCTGTTTTTTGCAAGTGCAACGGCATCCTCATAGGATAATTGCCCCTCTGTGGGAAGCACGTTGAGATAGGCACAACCTGTCGTCTGATCCGTGTACTGCCAATAAAGCACCTCGCCTGTGGTTCCGTGAATCACGACCCAAGGCCGAACAATGGTCGAGTCATTCTGAATGACCAGTACCCAGCAATCCTCGTTTGTATCTGCGCCCCACTGGTATCCAGGGCCAAAGAACGCTTCCACTTTTCCTTTAACTTTCATTCCATTAACGACCTTAAATACCCCTGTTATCTCAACCCCTGTTAAGTCCAGCAGAAATTCACGAGCGATTTCCAGTGCTTCATTTTCTTGCAGTTGATTTTTAGCTGGTTTATGAAGGAGGTAAGGATCAGCACAGGCAATTGGCGTGATATAAAGAAGCACCACGAGAAACAGAACAAAGAAGCGTCTTTTCATTTTGCAGCAACCCCTTTCCATAAATATAACGATGAAGGCTGGAAAAAATTGCATCTTTTTTCCACTTCGCAATGAAAAAGACGGTTGGCTCAGATGGCCCGCCGTCTAAAGGAATAAAATAATGTTACTTTTAATGATCTGCAGGTGGTCAGTATTTTACTGCAATCGCAATTCCTAGATGCACTGTATCGTCTGCGGATTTTTCTATATACTGCGCCATTTTGACAATGGCAGAATTTTGCAATCTGCGAAGTGTGGAGCGGCTTTTTGGTGCTGAACGGAGAAGCTTGTGATTATATTCATATTCAATGCAGTTCCAATCAAGGCCATCCACCAAATGTCGTTTGATCACATAGCGTTCATCAATAGTTAGCAATCTCATTAGGTTTTCCAACAATATCTGAAGTCTGTCGAACTGCTCTACACGCTCATATTTTACCTGCGTGTATAAATCACTTCGTGCTTCATAAAAGTCTTTTTCTGCGATAAGTCTGCGCCAGCCACAGATAAGATGATATACAGTACGTTCGGTTTCATTCATCATGAGCTATACCTCCATAGTGCCATTCGTCATCAAAAATGGCTTCCATCGCTTTTTTATGCTTTTCGGAAAAGGAAGCAACCTTCTCCAGAGCTTGTTCATGAAGTACCCATGGCGATTTCCCTTCCTTAACGAGTCGCCACCCCCATTTCAGGGCTGCTTCATAATAAGCGGAAGTACTCTTCTGATCGAACAGGAGCGCCTGTCGAAATGCAAAGCGCTCATCCACATTCAAAAGTGCAAACCAACTTTCCACAACCCCTAGTTTGATTTTGAGCATTACCAGTGCATCCCTCATCTCCTGGTTTTCTCGCATTTCCAGATGCCGTTCGAAAAGTGCTTTCTCACGCAATAAGCGAGGATAATTCTCAAGGACTTTTTGCACAAATGCCTTCATAATGAAGTTCCTCCAGTTTTGTTTTAACGCCGTTTTCTGTCAGAAAACTTGATACGGCCACCATAAATGAAGCTTTGTGAGTTTTGTAGTGTACCCTCCTGAAATAAAACCATTATTGTTGGCTTTTGTCCTGTTTGCAAGGTATTTCCCCTATAACAATCATAGTTTTCATTATGGATTTCAAGACTCGATATAACGTTTTATCCAGCATAAGCAAAATTGTGTATGGCAAATAAGCGCGCTTATTCCTTTTTGTGTCTTCTTATTTTTTGACAGGTACAGGAAATAAGCCAATCATTGTTTTAGAAACTAAAAGCGTTCCTTTATCCTTTAAGCTTTTAAATTGGACAACAAACAGCACCGTGCAAAACATTTCATCCCTTTGAAGATGACAGCGGCCAAGCTCGTTTCTCATGTGCTGTTTCTATTCGACAATCATAAGCATTCCTTCCTTCCACTAATAAATGACAAGCCATTCCTTGGCTCGCTTCAAGTGTACAGCATATTTCTTTTTTTGAACATTGAAGATCTCACGAAGAAATAGCGAAGAATATAATAAAGTGGTTCAGACAAACCTATTTTGTTTAAATATCATCTTAAATACCGCATCATCAATAAAAAATGAGAACAGTGGCAAATCCGTATGACCACAGAGGAACATCGGGCGTATGTGGACTACCCGAACCTTGCCCGCCCAATGGAGGACATGGAGCGGCAGCGCATCTACGCTAATTTTCTGCTATCGGAAGAACGAAAAGAGTCGAAAAAAAATACCAGTAATAAAAGTTTTTTCGGAATTTCGGCAAAAACAATTGATTTTATTAATGTTTTTGGCTACACTTAAATAAGGAGGTGATACCATGATCGTTAGACCTTATTATTTGGATATGCTGAAAACCTATCGGGACGTTCCGCTGGTGAAGATATTGGCCGGAATCCGCCGCTGCGGAAAGTCAACGATTCTGGATATGCTGAAAAACGACTTGATCGGCAACGGAATTTTGGAAGATCATGTGATCCAGCTGCGCTATACCTCGGAAGAATGGGACGACGGCATGACCGCCAAGCAGATGTACCGGGATATAAAAGAGAAAATGACCGACAGCGAGCGCTACTACCTTCTGCTGGATGAGGTGCAGGAGGTGGACGGCTGGGAAAAGGCAGTCAATAGTTTGCTTGAAGATTCCAACACTGATATTTATGTCACCGGCTCCAATTCCAAGTTGATGTCCGGCGAGATCTCCACCTATCTGACGGGACGCTATATCTCCATTCCCGTCTTTACCCTGTCCTTTGGCGAATATCTGGAATTCAAAAAAGAAAGCGGTCGCACAGCAAAAGAGCTTTTGAATGAATATATTCGCATGGGGGGGTTCCCCATCGTCGCTCTCGGGAATTTTGATGAGCACTCGTCCTATCAAATCGTCGAAGGAATTTATAATTCCGTCATCACCAGCGACATCACTAAACGGCACAATATCACGAACTTCGATCTGTTCAACCGTGTGGTAAAGTATGTCGTGGAGAATGTCGGCAAGACCTTTTCAGCCAACGCGATCGTGAAGTTTATGAAAGGGGAAGGCCGCTCCCTCTCGGTGGAAGCGGTTTATAACTATTTGGAGTGGCTGGAAAAGGCTTTCGTGATCTATCGCTGTCAGCGGTACGATATGCAGGGCAGGACGGTTCTCAAGACGCAGGAAAAATTCTACCTTGCGGATGCGTCTCTTAAATACTGCATGATGGGGTTTAACCCGAAATCCGTGGCCGCTATGATGGAAAACATCGTATACTTTGAACTTCGGCGAAAAGGGTACAATGTGTATATCGGAAAAAACGCCGCCAAGGAGATCGACTTTGTAGCCGTGCGACGGGACGAACGGATCTATGTGCAGGTGTGCCGCAACCTGCCGGAAGAATCTAACCGGGAGGTCGACAACCTGCTTGAGATCAAAGACCATTATCCGAAATATGTGGTGACGCTGGATGAACTGGCCGCAGGCAATGTCAACGGAGTCAAGATCGTGCATCTTGCGGATTTTCTGTTGAGTAATGAATAGTGAAACGAAAGTTCGAGAGGATGTGACAAGGATGGCGGAAAACAAGTATCACTTTGAACGATTAACGCCAACAGACAGCATCGACTTGAGTGTGTACGAGGAAGCCATAGACTATGTGTTCGATAATTCCGATGTCAGAAATGTGGCTATTTCTGGTCCATATAGTGCCGGAAAAAGTAGTGTCTTAGCTTCTTATAAGAAAAGGCATAGCAAGTTGCACTTTCTGCATATTTCTCTCGCACATTTCGACTCCCCAAATGAAAATGACATAACAGAAAAAACAGAAGCAAAGGAATCTGTATTAGAGGGAAAAATTCTAAATCAACTAATACACCAAATCCCATCGTATAAAATTCCACAGACAAATTTTAGAGTCAAAAAGAGAATTGCTCCTGCAAGCACTATGATGAAAGCTGTGGAATGTATTGCTCTTTTGATTGCGATTATTTATTTTATTTTTTTTGACTCGTGGAAAAGTTATATAGCCACCTTACCAGTTAACTGGTTAAAATTAGTTTTAGAGTTATCCACACATCCATATTTTCTAATGATGGATGGGATTGTTATAACTGCTTTAGTGTCTTTTATCATATATAGGCTAATTAAAATTCAAAAAAACAAAAATGTTTTTCGCAAACTGAATTTGCAAGGCAATGAAATTGAGATATTTGAAGAGAGCGACGAATCTTATTTTGACAAATATCTCAATGAAGTCTTATATCTTTTTGAGAATGTAGATGCTGATGTTATTGTCTTTGAAGATATCGATCGGTTTAATGCAAACAAGATTTTTGAACGTCTTCGGGAGGTAAACACACTTGTAAATATTCAATTTCAAAAAGAAAATAGAAAAGGCAAAAGGCCTCTCCGTTTTTTCTATTTGTTGAGGGATGATATTTTTGTATCAAAAGATAGAACAAAATTTTTTGATTATATTATTCCTGTTATCCCTGTTATAGATAGTTCTAACTCCTATGACCAGTTTATATCTCATTTCAAAAAGGGAGGATTGTTTGAAAAGTTTGATGAAAGTTTTCTGCAAGGCTTATCACTATACATTGATGACATGCGTCTTTTAAAAAATATTTACAATGAGTTCGTAATTTATTTTAACAGGCTGAATACTACAGAGCTTGACTGTAATAAAATGCTTGCTATTATTGCATATAAGAATCTGTTTCCACGTGATTTTGCGGAGCTGCAACTTAATCAAGGGTTTGTATATACTCTTTTTAATAGCAAACAAAAGTTTATTTTGGAAGAAGTAAACAGACTTTCTGAAAAAATTTCTGAAATAGATCATGAAATTGAATTGACCAAAAAGGAACATCTCAAAACCCTTAAAGAATTGGATGCTGCATTTGAAGATAAAAAGCCTATTAATTCTTGGGGCGGCAGAGGTGAATTAAGTGCAGCTGATAAAAAGGACTATGCTGAACGAAAACAAGCAATAGAGAACCGCTTAAATAATAGTGTTCCGAAGTTGGAAAGTGAAAAGTCATTATTGGAACAAGAATTAGCTTTGGCACAAAACAAGCCTCTCTGGAAGATTGTTACAAGAGATAATATTAACAAGATATTTAGTATTACGAGTACAAACGAAATTGGAACAGTAACCTATTTTAATGAGATAAAGAGCAGTGAATATTTTGATCTCTTAAAATACCTTATTCGCAATGGATATATCGATGAAACCTATGCAGATTATATGACATATTTTTATGAGAATAGTCTTAGCCGTATTGATAAGACTTTCCTGCGCAGTGTAACTGATAGAAAGGCCAAAGAGTATACCTATCAATTAAAGAACCCTGCACTGGTTGTTTCGCGACTTAGATTGGTGGATTTTGATCAGGAAGAAATTCTTAACTTTGATCTCCTTACATATTTGTTGCAGACCCAATCTCATAATGAATATATTGAAAGACTTATCGATCAGCTTAGAGAAACAAAAAATTTCAAATTTATAGGTGCATATTTTGAGGCTACAACTGAAATGCCAGCCTATATTAAATATCTTAATATAAGATGGCCGGAAATTTTTAACACGCTTCTTGAGGAAAACGCGCTCTCTGAAAGGCAAATCCGTAATTATTCTATTTTTTCAATTTATTATTCTGATGATGATACTATAAAATTAATTAACCAGGATGACTGCCTTCGCAACTATATTTCTGCTGCCCGTGATTACCTTGCAATAGCCAAACCGAATATCAGCAAACTTATTCACACATTTAAGTTACTTAGCGTATGTTTTGTTGGGTTTAATTACAAAATTCTCAATAAGGATTTATTCTACGAAGTTTATACGGAGTCTTTATATGAGATCAACGCTGAGAATCTACGAATTATTCAGACGGAGGTTTTAGGTATAAAGAATGATGAGGATATTATTCATAAGAACTATACACTTCTGCTTTTGCATGCCGATTCCGCAATAACTCAATACGTCGCTCGCAATATCAATGAGTATTTTGATATTGTTTTAAAGATCAGTGACGGAACCATTCTGGATACCGAAAATGTTGCTATTACAGCATTAAACAATCCTGATCTCAAAACTGAATGCAAATATGCGTATATTTCTGCCTTGCGCACATCAATTATGGTTATAAAAGAAATCAACGATGTTGCTTTGTGGTCTCGGTTGCTGGATGCCGATATAGTGCAGTATTCAGAACGCAATATAATGGATTGTTTCAACGCTGTAGGCCTCAACAAAAGCCTCATTTGCTATATCAACAGATGTGATCTTGATTTGGATTTTTCAAAAACGCAATATGATGAAGAGGCTAAAGGTAAATTATTTGATAATGTAGTTATATGTAGTCACATAGAAAATTTAAAATACAAACAAATATTAGCATCGTTGGAACTCGTTTATAACAATTTTGATATCGTAGAGATTCCCGATGATAAGTTTGTTATCTTAGTTGATATAAACGTTATTAAAATGACAAGCAACAACTTAATTTTTATACGTAATAACTATCCCAATCAATTGTTTTATTTCATCCATAGCGACATAGAAAAGTATATTGATATACTGGACGAAGCTTTATTTTTACAAGAGGAACTGTTAGAAATACTTACCTGGGACATTAGTGATAAGCTAAAAATTAGGTTGCTTAAATTTTCTAACGAGAGAATTTCGATAGTCAAAAAGAATTATTCGCCTGCTGTATGTCTACATATTCTCTGCAATAATTTTTCGGAGTCTGATCTTCTCAATTTGTTTTCATCATTTGAACAATGGGAAAATTCTGTTCAGGTAAAAATTTTTGACTATGCTGTGAGATATATAGCACGTATTACTGATCATCCAAGTTCCGTTTCTCAGCAATTAATAGACAACCTTCTTCATTCAGAAAGAGTGACCAGGGATGAAAAAGTTAATCTTTTCATAGCAGTAATACCTGTTCTCAGTGAGAACAGTAGAAAGGAAATTCTCACCTTGCTTAATTTGACGGACTATCTCAAAATATTTAATATACATAGTAGGCCAAAATTTGAAATCAATGATGAAAATGAAAAATTACTTGCTGCTTTCAAAAAAAGCAATCTGATTGATAACTATGAAGAAAGTTCTGAAAAGGAGGGATATTACAAAATCACCAGACGTAAATCAGCAAAGAAAGGCATTGTCAAAAGAACATTATGATGTTGCGTTTTTAATATTATATTAGTAAATTGCGGTGATTTTCATGACTGTCTGTCCTGATGTTTTTTATCTCCATCTGTTTTGGGCCGATTCGCTTCTACGGCCAGTCCTATGCACCTACCGACGCAGTTGCCAAGGCAAAGTCCCATTCCAATTTCATCCAGCGCCGCACCGATGGCTATTCCAAGGTCCGCGCCAATGGCGACACCAAGACATATGACGGCAGTTTGCGGGGGAATCGACATTCTGCTTTCGTTCATCCTCCGGTGAAAAAGCCGGCTTTTGTTCGAAACGGCTCGTTGCTGTCTCTCCTTAGAACAAGTATTGGAGGGCAACAATCGTATTGCAGCAAAATCTTTGTCAAATGTAAACGCAAAGCGACGTCGAACAAAGCAGATATGCAAAAAAATGAAACCGGACTGGGGCAAGCAATGCCTCGTGGTACCCTTTCGGCAAACCGGGCGATTTTCTCCGGAGAGAAAACCGCCCGGTTTCTGCTTGTTGGGGAGAACCCCAAATCCCCCGTAACGCACCGTTGGTGCGGCTGCGCATCCTGCGGACGCTTTCATTTTGTGATTATCGTCCCTGCGATTTTTCCCTTTTGATTTCTTCCGATCCAACTCCAAGAATCAGATCGACATTGGCCTTGGCTGTCAAAAGTTCTTTGATTTCAGTTCGTGCTCTATTTAGCGCATTCGATACGCTGTGCCCGTTCGCAATTCATATTGTTTCGTTTTGTAAAAGGAACATTTGGATTTATTGACAACTCTGTCTGTCGATTAGACCTCGATCACCATAAATGCCGGTCGAGGTAACAGATTTTGAATCTGCAACCTTTTGGCCACCGAGCCTTTCATTGATGCTCATCGTTCCTGCAATTTTTCCCTTTTGGTTTCTTCCGGCTCAACGCCCAGAATCAGATCGACATTAGCCTTGACTGTCAAAAGTTCTTTCATTTCGTTTCGTACCCTATGATACTCCGCATATGCCGCTTTCTTTTCCGAAATCAGTTTTGCATAGTGCAATACGGGATACACAGGGTCAGGCATTGGAGTGAGTTATCTATTCATGTGACTAAGCAAGCTGAATCGCTAATGAGGTTGAGCGGCCACCGATTAAATCACTTTTTCTTTGGAGGGTGGGTTATGAGCAATACCGAAATAACTGCCGTCAGAATCGACATTTACAAGGACGAAAGTACCGTAGCCGTCTGCCGACCAGACGGCCAAATCATGTTGAAACTATTCACCGCTCTACATATGGTAGGGGCTACGACGTCTGGGGAAAATACGCATCGTAATGGAACATACAGGGATGCGCTGGCAGCCTGCTGTGTCGGATGCTCTTCTTTTCATTATATCCGATTTTTTGAAATGGGTTTCGTGTTAAGACGACGCGATAGAGGACTTTTTTGTTTGATGGTTTTCAATTTGTTGTCTTAATCCCATTTTTGACATTTCGTTTTTTGTGAATTACTTTCAAAAATTTTTTTATTTTTTGTTGACAACGCTGCTTGCTGATGATAAAATGGGGTTATAGAAAAGTGTTACCTTTGAAGATGCCTGTTGGCGATGGAACTGGTTCCCTTGGTCAATATTCTACAGGTAGTTGTATTTCTTAAAGCAAGATTGAAACCGATTTCACGCAATTTTAATTATCCAAATTTGCTGTAAGACTATGTCTCCAGAATCGGTCGTTCTTAAAGCTGCGAGGATCAGTGGCGGTTGTTTCCATTTCGTTGTTCGAAACCGGTATCACACCATTTGAAGCCAAGTTAAGGGAGGGGTTCTATTATGACCAATCAGGTAGCCGCTGCTGCGCGTCATCCGTCAAGAGCGCAGATTGGCAGAGTGCTCTGGCAGAATAAGACACTGATCCTCATGTGTCTGCCCGCCATAGCTTTCTTCTTCGTCTTCTGCTATATGCCTATGCCAGGCATGTATATCGCCTTCGTCAAGTACAATTATAGACAGGGGATCTTTGGCAGTCCCTTCGTCGGACTGAAAAACTTCACCTTTCTCTTTACTTCCGGTCAGTTGTCGCTGCTGCTGCGAAACACGGTTCTGTACAATCTGGCTTTCATCATTATTGGCAACGTGCTGCAGGTATTCTTTGCAATTCTGCTGAACGAAGTGCGATGCAGGGTGTTCAAGAAGACCACTCAATCCCTGATGTTTCTTCCCTACTTTATCTCAGATGTACTCGTTTCTCTGCTAGTATACAACCTGCTGAACTATGACTTCGGCTTCATCTCCAATCTGGTTCGCTCTATGGGAGGCGAAATGCCGAAAATTTACCAGAACGCCAGCGCGTGGCCCCTGGTCATCATCCTGGTGAACATCTGGAAGGGAACCGGCTATGGTACGGTGGTATACTTTGCCGCCATTACCAGCATGGATACCTCCATGCTGGAGGCCGCGCAGATCGATGGGGCCAACGGCTTTCAGAAGATTCGCTACATCATTCTTCCCACCCTGAAGCCCACTGTGATCGTGCTGTTCTTGTTCGCCATTGGCGGTATTTTGAAGGGGAACTTCGGCCTGTTCTATAATCTGGTCGGTAATAATTCGGTGCTGTTCTCCACCACGGACATTATCGAAACCTACGTATACCGTTCTATGATGAACAGCTTCAACTTCGCCCAGTCCAGTGCTGTTGGTCTGTTCCAGAGCGTTGTCGGCTTCTTTATTGTGCTGGGTGCCAACGCCTTTGTAAAGCATTTAGATCCGGACTACGCCCTGTTCTGACAGAGTGTGCCTCTCTGACCATTAAGAGAAAGAAGGATGGAATATGCAGGAAAAGTCCACCGCTGCGATACCTTATAACGGGCTTCATAAAAAGATCAAGCTGGATCCCTCGGACAAATTCATCCGTGGTTTCACCTATATTCTGGTTTCATTATTTTCCCTATGCTGTGTGCTGCCTTTCTGGCTGATCATTGCCTCGTCGTTCGCCTCAGAGACCTCCATTCGCCGCTCGGGATTTACGCTCTGGCCTTCGGACTTCTCTACCTACGCTTATGGTCTTCTGTTTCGGAATCCCGATCAGATGATCGGGGCATACCTCGTTACCATAGGACTGACCGTGGTAGGTACGCTTATTGGTCTGTTTATTATTTCCATGACAGGATATGCCCTCCAACGCCGTGACTTTTCCATGCGCAATGGCATCATGTTCTACATTTACTTTACCTCCCTGTTCTCCGCAGGTCTGGTTCCCTTCTATCTGCTAATCAAACAGACGCTGAACCTTGCCAACACATACTGGGCCATTCTGCTGCCGCTGCTCATGAATCCATGGCTAATCGTGCTGATGAAGAACTTCGTGAAGGCAATCCCACATGAGATCACCGAGTCTGGCAAGATCGACGGAGCAGGCGATTTCCGTATCTTTTGGGAATTGATCCTGCCGTCCATGAAGCCCGCCCTCGCCACAATCGGTCTGTTTATCGCCCTTGGCTATTGGAACGAATGGTACTATTCCTCGCTGTTTCTGGATGCCTCAATGGAATACCGCCCTCTGCAGTTCCATCTGTATAATGTCATCAACAAAATCGCCAGTCTGAAGAACTCCGTGGCAGGCTCCAACGTTGTCATAGAAGAATTGCCCAGTGAAACGCTGAAAATGGCCACCGCCGTTGTTGCCACGGGTCCCATCATTCTTCTATACCCCTTCGTGCAGAAATACTTTGTCGCCGGTCTGACGGTTGGTTCCGTTAAAGGCTGAACCTTTTCGTTCTTAAAGCGGCTCGCCCGCTTGAGATAACGCCCTGGATATCAAAAAAAAGGAGGAAACCCAAATGAAAAAACTGATCGCCCTGTTGCTCACTCTGGCGCTGGCGGCCATGATGCTGCCCTGCATCGCTGTGGCCGACGAAGCTGTCGACACCTCCGAGCACGTTGTCATCACCTACATGGTCACCGGCGACAAGCCCACCAACAAGACCGATGAAGTGCTGGCAAAGATCAACGCTATCCTGACCGAAAAGGTGAACGCTGAATTGCAGGTCAAGTGGATCGAATGGACCAACTGGACCACCAACTACAACCTTGCGCTGGCCACCCAGAGCGGCGATATCGACCTGGTCGGCACCGCCACCGACTGGCTGGACGCCTGGCCTAACACCCAGAAAGGTGCTTTCCTGGAGTTGAGCGAAGACATGCTGAAAACCTATGCGCCTCAGACTTGGGCAGCCGTTCCGCAGGAGCATTGGGAGCTGTGCAAGTACGAAGGAAGCATTTACTTGATCCCCGAGGATCAGTATGCGCAGTGGACCAACCACGGCTTCATGTATCGTGGTGACTGGGCCACGGAGGCTGGTCTGGAAAACGGTGTGCATTCCTGGGAGGATCTGGGCAAGTACATGCAGTATGTGAAGGACAACAAGGAAGGTGTCATTCCGTGGGATGCCGACGGTTCCGGTTCCTCCTACAGCCAGCAGATGGCCGGCGGCTGGCAGACCAGCCACACCACCAATATTTATATCGAGGGCCTTGGCGTGGACTTGTTCTACGGTGAATCCGCCGAGAATCCTTATCAGCTGAGCAACTACTATCTGGAGGGCGACGAGCTGGTGAACTTCGCCAAGACCATGAAGACTTGGGCAGACGCTGGCTACTGGCGCTCCGACGTGCTGAACTACTCCGGCGATCAGGTGCAGGAAATGAAGGAATGTCTGTCTGGTTCTCGTCAGCATCATACTGAAACGTGGACCGGCTACCGCACTGAAATGGATAAGGCCCAGCCCGGCTCCGATCTTCGCTTCTTCTGGTTTGGTGAAGAAATGGGCAATCTGGTTTCGCTGAACATCACCCACGGTGCCATGGCTGTGGCCGCCACCTCCAAGAATCCTGAGCGCGCGCTGATGGTCTATGACCTGCTGCGTAATGACAAGGAGCTTTACCGTTTGATGATGTACGGCATCGAAGGCGAGCAGTACACACTGGATGAGAATGGCTATCTGGTTCGTCCGGAAGGCTTCGAGGATTCCATCCACGGTGTGTCGCTGAACTGGTGGTGGGGTCGCAACGACGATCTGGGTCTCCGCGCCTCTGACCGCGACTGGGACGTGATCGATGCGCTGTATGCCACTTATGCAGAGAAGGCTATCACTTATCCCTATGGCCAGGTAGTGTTCGACCTGTCCGACGTGCAGCCCTACATCGACAATCTGAGCAACGTTTATAACACTTACATGCCTCAGATTGTATTCGGTATGGAACAGAGCGAACCTGAAGCTTTCGTTGAAGAGTTCCGCAATGCGCTGAAAGCTGCTGGCTATGAAACCGTTATGGCTGAGATCCAGCGCCAGATGGACGCCGTGTACGGCAAATAAGCCAGTTTGTCCCAAGCGGTAGGGAAGGTGTTTTTGACGCCTTCCCTACACCTCAACTTCCATGCAGATCCCAGCCCGCAGGAACTTCCCCCTGCGGGCCAATTTTTCACCGGGAGGAATAGCACCATGAGCAAGACGATGCTTCTGAACGCCAATTGGCGCTTTCATCTGGGCGACGATTCTACTGCTGACTTTATGGGCTATGATGACAGTGCCTGGCGTTTAGTGACGCTGCCCCATGACTGGTCAGTGGAGCATCCCTTTGATCTCTGCAACGCTAGCGGCACAGGCTATTTGCCGGGCGGCACCGCCTGGTATCGCAAGCACTTCACCATGCCGGAAAGTGTGACGGGTCAGCGGGTACGTATCACCTTCAACGGCGTGTATAAACATGCCCGCATATGGATCAACAGTAACTACCTTGGCGAACGTCCATACGGCTATGCTACCTTTACTCATGATATCACCTCTTTTGTCCGTCCCGGCGAGAATGTGCTTTGCGTCCGCGTGGAGCACAATGAAGTGGCGGATTCCCGTTGGTTCACCGGCAGCGGCATCTATCGTGACGTGCTGTTGGAGATCAGCGACCCCATATGTTTTGCCGTAGACGGTATCTTTGCCTACGCTTTGTCTGCCGACGAGGAAAAAGCCAAGGTCTCTATTCGGTACGAAACTCTGGGCGGCGACGGTGCAGCCTTTTCCCTGACAGATTCCTCTGGCCGGGAGGTGGCTACGGGTCAAACTCTGGGGGAAACCGGTGAACTCCAATTGACCGTTGGTCGGCCTCAACTCTGGTCGCCGGATACGCCCGTGCTGTACAAACTGACTGGTTCCGTTCTGAAGAGCGGCCGAGCAACCGACGTGAGGGATGTGCGTATCGGACTGCGAACTATCCGTTTTGACGGCAACACAGGTTTCTACCTGAACGGACAGTCTATGAAATTGAAGGGGGTCTGCGTTCATCATGACGCAGGTGCGCTGGGGGCGGCCGTGCCCAAAGCGGTTTGGGCGCGACGTCTTCTTCTCTTCAAGGCGGCAGGCGTCAATGCGTTGCGAACGGCTCACAATCCCCCCGATCCACATCTACTGGATTTGTGCGACGAGATGGGGCTGCTGGTCATGGATGAGGCCTTCGACGAATGGGAGGGCTCCAAAAACAAATGGTGGCACGGCCACAATGTCTATCCGCCGAAGCACTTCGGCTATGCAGAGGATTTTCCTCAATGGCACAAGGCTGATCTGGAAGGCATGGTCAAAAGAGATCGCAACCATCCCTGCATAATCCTCTGGTCCATCGGCAATGAGATCGATTATCCCAATGATCCCTATGTCACGCCACTTTTTCAGGAAGTGCTTGGCAATAACGATGCCAATAAACCTGCCGCCGAGCGTATGTACGATGTGCGCAAACCAGATGCGGGCCGTCTGGCGGTGCTGGCGCGGGAGCTGACGGAGATCGTTCACAATGTGGATCGCACCCGTCCTGTTACTAGCGCCATGTCTTTTCCTGAGTTGTCTACCCGCACCGGCTTTGCCGACGCATTGGACGTTTCTGGTTACAACTATCGCGAAAAGTTCTATGCGGAGGATCACCAGCGTTTTCCAGGCCGCGTGATCTACGGCAGCGAGAATAGCCATGACGTGCAGGCTTGGAAGGCCGTTCGAGACAACGACTACATCTGCGGTCAATTTTTGTGGACGGGCATCGATTTTCTGGGGGAATGTCCCGGCTGGCCCATTCGTATTTCCCGAGCCGGCATGATGGATCTGGCCGGTTATCCCAAGCCCCTGTACTACATGCGCAAGGCCATGTGGACGCAGGCACCATTTGTGAAGCTGGCGACGGGAGATGAGCAGACCTGGCTGCAGCGCTTTGCCTGGCAGGGCATTCCCGGCCAGATGCAGACCGTCTTCGCCTACACCAATCAGCCTGATGCGGAACTCTTCCTCAACGGCAAAAGTCTGGGCCGCAGGGCCGTCGTGGACTACCGCGCCAGTTGGGAGGTTCCCTATGCGGACGGCGAGCTGCGTGTTGTGGCGGCCAGCGAGGAGGATGTACTCCACACCGCCGGAAAGGCGGTCCGGCTGACGCTTACCCCGGACAAAACGGAGTTGACTGCGGATCAGCAGGACGTGGCCCAGATCGAGGTCACCCTGCTGGACAAAAATGGCCGTCCCGCCGCAACCGACGAAATCGTGACGTATCAGGTGCTGGGCGACGCTCGACTGCTGGGAATCGAAAACGGCCGTCCGGACGATCTGACCTGCTATGCGGAACCGTACCGCGCAACGTGGCATGGCAGAACTCTGGTGTATCTGCGAGCCGGAAAACAGGCAGGCTTCATCACTTTACATGCGTTTACGGAAAGCGGATTGGTGGAGGAGCTTGTTCTACAAAGTCGTTGACTCGGGAAGGAGTTTCCGACAGCGCGACGAATTTTTATCGGCGCTCTTGCAATGTCTCTATAACTAAAACTAATGAAGAAACCGGGAGGAAATGATGGACACGAAAAAAACTGTGACGATTTATGACATAGCCCGTGAGGCAAGGGTCTCTCCTGCGACCGTGTCCCGTATTCTTACCGGAAGTGCCAAGGTCAATCTGGAAAAGCGCAAGCGGGTTTTGGAATTGATACAGCGCTATGACTTTCATCCAAACAATGCTGCCCGTTCTCTGACGGAAAAACGCAGTCATACGCTGGGCATCATCTGTCCGGATGTTCGCAATCCATACTATGCCAGTCTGTTTGCAGAATGTGAGCGTCTGGCTTATGCCCATGGATATATGCTCATGCTGAACAATTCCTTTGGCGACCCGAATTTGGAGACTACCTTCGTCAGCCGAATGTTGGAGCAACGGTGTGAAAGCATTATTATGGCAGGTGGGGTAACCGACTGGGTGAAGCTGCCTGAGGATTACCGGTCAACGCTGCAGCGCGTTGCCGCGCAGGTGCCGTTGATCTGCACCGCACCTGTGGAACTGGATCACTGCTATCAGATCACCATCAATCAGGCAGGGGCCGTCTATCAGTCGCTTGCCCATTTGGTGGCATTGGGTCATCGCCGCATCGCTTTTCTGTACGGGCCGATCAACTGCTTTCAAAGCGTAGAACGCCGGGAAGCCTTTTGTACGCTTATGCAGGAAATGGGGCTAGAACTTCGCCGCGAATATCTAATCGAGGCCTCTGACTTCAGCGACGCGGCAGGCTATGACGCTATGCTTCGTGCGCTGAGTCTGGCTGAGCCCCCCAGTGCGGTCATTACCAGCAATGACATGATCGCCGTGGGTGGGTTGCGCGCCGCCCGGCATTTGGGCATGAAGCTGCCCCAAGATATGTCCATCATCGGGTTCGACGACTCTCTCTTGGCGGACTTGGCCGTACCGCAGTTGACAAGCGTACACGTGGATTACGCCGCCTATGCCAAACTGATCCTAGACACTGTCTGCGCCGTAATCAATGGCAAGGACATGCCGAAACTTCAGACCTTTGATACCACTCTTTCCGTCAAGGATTCCTGCTATCGAATCTAAGACCCCCATTTTTCGCTCCGTGTGTCCGCTTATCTATTTTATCCGGTATTTGGGTCTGGGTGCTCTAGATGCACGGAAAGCGTGATCTATTTTCCTTTGGGTTACTTTTGTAAATATTTGATAATTAAGTTTCTCTATTAGGAAATAAAGGGCGTTTTGATAAGGAGGATTACATGAACTACCTGTTTGGTGTGGACTACTATCCCGAACACTGGCCCCGGGAACGTTGGGCGATTGATGCACACATGATGCGCGAGATGGGCATTCAGATCGTACGCATGGGAGAATTTTCCTGGGCAAAATGGGAACCGCGCGAAGGTGAATTTCATTTTGAAATGCTGGATGAGGTTATTGAAATTCTTGCGCAGGAAGGGATCGACTGCATTTTAGGCACGCCGTCTGCCGCGCCGCCCGCATGGATCATCGAGCAGGACCCTGACATTCAGCCGATAGACGCGCAGGGGCTTGTACGTCATTTTGGCGGGCGGCATCATGATTGTCAGTCCAATCCTGCGTATCGCGCGCATATCCTCCGCTTTGTTGCTGCCTATGCTGAGCATTTTGCCGCCAATCCCCACGTTGTTGGCTGGCAGGTGGATAATGAACTGGGCAACAGTCATGGGGATCTGTGCTTTTGTGAAAACTGTGGAAAAGCATTTCGGGTATGGCTGGAAGCAAAGTATAAAAATATCGACGAACTCAATCGCTGCTGGGGCACGGCGTTCTGGAGCCAACAGTACGACTCGTTTTCACAGATCCATGCGCCCAAACAGACGGCTTCGGGACAAAATCCATCGCAGTTGTTGGACTGGAAGCGCTTTTGCTCCGATTTGGTGTGCGATTTTCATCAGATGCAGGCAGAGATACTGCGAAAAGCCTCGCCTGATAAATTTATCACCCATAACATGATGGGCTTTTCGGAAAAAGTAAACTATTATGACCTCGGAAAACAGCTGGACTTCGCCGCGCACGATCAATACCCCGGCGGGCATTTCCGTGAGCGCCTTGATTTGCCCATTGCGGCCGACATGGCGGCAGAGCTCGATATGATCCGTTCGGTGAAGCAAAGACCCTTTTGGATTATGGAGCAGCAGTCGGGAATCACCGGTTGGGAGACGATGGGCCGCGCACCGCGCCCAGGACAGCTGGCCCTTTGGGCAACGCAATCGATTGCTCACGGCGCAGATACCATTCTCTTTTTCCGCTGGCGCTCCTGCCTGATGGGTACGGAACAGTATTGGCACGGAATCTTGCCGCATAACGGGATCCCGGGACGCTGTTATCACGAGTTACGCGCCTTCATTCAAAATACCGCACCGGTACTCGAACAGATCCAAGGCACCATGCCGCAAAATGAGGTGGGCATACTGTTCTCTTATGATCAGGAATATGCGATCGACATTCAGCCTCATCATCCGAAGATGCGCTATCTTTCACAGGTAATGAGCTATTACCGCGCACTTTATTCCTGCAACATCGGCGTCGACTTTTTGTCGGCAGAAGCAGAGTTTTCAAAGTACCGTGTAATCATTGCCCCGCTGCAATATCTGATGACGGGAGCATTAGCGGATAAGCTGAAGCATTATGTAAAGCATGGCGGCACATTGGTGCTGACGATGCGGGCAGGGATCAAGGACGAAAATAATTTGTGTTTCGATCACGGGGCGTTGCCTCATATGCTTTCGGAACTCTGCGGCATCGAAGTGGAAGAATATGATTGTCTGCGTGAGATGGATGGGCTTGTTTGCTGGGATGAGAAAGAGTACGGCTGCGAATACTGGTGCGATATTCTCAGCCTGACGACGGCCGAACCTCTGGCGGTATACGCCAGGGAGTTTTATGCCGGTGCGCCTGCCATTACCCGGAATTCATATGGAAGCGGCAAGGTGTACTATGTCGGTACGCAGATGCAGGACGCATTGGCGCAGCGTTTTATAAAAGAGCTGATATCGCATGACAAAGTGACCAAAACGATAACTGCCCCCGAGGGAGTTGAGATCGTATCCCGGGAAGGGAAAGAAAAACGCTGGTTTTTTGTCCTCAACCATACGGATCGCGTTCAACCCTTCAGCGCTCCGGACGAATGGAAGCTGTGCCTCGGAGAAAGCGGGCAGGAACTTGCTCCCTTTGCAGCACGATGCTATATGGCAGAAAATACAGAAACGCCGACTCTGAAAATTTGACACTAAGCCATAAGAGCGGATTGAAATTAGAAGGAAAAAATGAATAATCAGAAATTGCTTTTTCAGGTTCCCGTGAAAAAGCAGTTCCGTATGATCGTGGATACCGATGCTAAAAATGAAGCGGATGATCAGTTTGCCATTGCGCATCATCTGATGACGCCTATGTTTGAGGTCAAAGGGATTATTGCCACCCATTTTGAAAACAAGTATGGGGAAAACAAAAGTGGCAAGACCATGATGAAAAGCTATGATGAAATTAATTTAGTTCTGGATTTGATGGGGCTTCAGGGAAAATATCCGGTTTTCAAAGGCTGCGCTGTGCCGTTGCCGGATGAAATGCATTTTGTAGAATCCGATGGGGCTCGTTTTATTGTGGAAGAAGCTATGCGTGACGACCCAAAGCCGTTAGTTGTAGCGTTGCAGGGAGCTATCACCAATCTGGCTTCCGCGCTGCTTATGGAGCCTAAGATTGCCGAACGTATCCTTGCGGTCTGGATCGGCGGTGAGGATTATCCGCAGGGAGGATGGGAATTTAATTTATCTCAGGATGTAGCAGGAGCAAATGTAGTTTTTGCCTCCCAATGTCAGTTGTGGCAGGTTCCAAAAAGCGTTTATAAACAGGTGAATGTTTCACTTGCGGAGCTGCAAAGCCGGGTCGCTCCTTGCGGTAAAATTGGCGAATACCTCTTCCGGCAGATGGTAGAATTCAACGATGCTTATGCAGACAGCGAATGGCCGCACGGCGAGACCTGGTGTATCGGAGATCAGCCGACGATCGGCGTGTTTCTGGAGGATAAAGAACGTGTAAATTATACGATGAGACATGCACCTTATGTCCGTCCAGACTATACCTATGAAGAACGAGAAGATAGCAAATGGATCCGAGTATACCATACCATAGATGCTCGGTTGCTTTTGGAGGACTTCTATGCAAAACTTCAACTTAATTATGGCTCCTGAAGCATAAAAGGACTTAAACAAACAGTGCGAAAAGATGCGCTCAAAAGAGAAAGTATCTATCAAATTAGGATTTACCCAGACATGCCGCGCCATTTTCAGCGCTCCTGCGACCGTGGAACATCGCAGGTTGACTGCAGAACGTATGCGCGAATTAAAGTCGAACGCATATTAATGACGAAGGATTGCTTTATAATGTTGATATGCGCACTATAGTGCAATGCGGAACAGCAATGTGAAAAAAGGCAAAAATTGAGCCAAACAAAGTAAACAAATTTCAATGGAGAGGTCTAAAAGCACTGCCAGAAAGCGATAATTTAACGAATACCCATAAAATCAACGAATCCCCACAAGTTGAACGATTGCCATAGCTCCCGCGGCGCAAAAAAGCCAATAAAGCAGAAAAAACGCTGCAGAATATCTCCGCAGTGGGATCAATTTATATGTTGAAATAGCTGAAAAGCCTTATTTCAAGCGGCTTCTGAGCATAGAAAAATGCCGCCGTAATTCTATCAAAATTACGGTGGCATTGTGGCCGAGGTGGCAGGAGTTGAACCTGCGACTCTTTGGTCCCAAACAGGTTATTGGCGCTCACCGTTCCTGCGCTTCTTCCCTTTTGACTTTTTCCGGCTCAACGCCCAGAATCAGATCGACATTGGCCTTGACTGTCAGCAGTTCTTTCATTTCGTTTCGCGCCCTATGATACTCCGCATATGCCGCTTTCTTTTCCGAAAAGAGCTTTGCATATTCGCCGTCCAGCTCTGTTTTGGCCGGCAGTTTCTTTACCCCCAGCTCATCAAATGCTTTTTTCGCCGCCTTGTGAAGCAGAATTTCAGCCTCATGCGCCGCGTAGTATTTTGCGGAATATCCACTTTGCCGGTAGCCCACATATATGTCTCTGGTCTTTCGGTAATTAAGAATGTGAGTGCGCAGCACGGCGATTTCCGCCATCCGTTTTTCCGCTGCTTTGATCTGACCGGAAAGCGCCCGGTAACGCCTGGAAGCGGACGCAGCCCTTTGGGCAAGTTCCTCATAATCCTTTAAGCCATGTTCCGTCAGATAGTTCATCGTCTGCGCCATCTGTTTCAAGTTGAACTTTTTAGCCCAATAAGCATAGCCCGCGCCTTTCCCCGCCTGCAATTTGGCCTGAATATCCACCAGCAGGCTGATTTTCTTTTCGTCCGAAACGGAAATCGTTTTGCCTTTGGCACGGGGCTGGTGTGTGCTTCTTCCTTCCAGCACCGCGCACAGTTTTTCATAAGAGTAACCGTCGCCCAGCGTATCCAAACGGATAAAACGCTTCTGACCGGCCCTGCGAAAAGCCCATTGCTTTCCGGTCTTTGCTTCATAGCCAGCATTGCGCAGCAGAGGGAGCAGAGCGTCAAAATCCTTCGGCTTTTGTGCCAGCGCCTGGTCAATTGCTTCCCGTAGCTGATCTCGATGGGAAGGCTGCTTTTTCGTTTCCAGCCACTCGCCGTAATGCATCCCTTTTCCTTTGGGCTGCTCGATAATCGATAACCCATGCTCGACGCACAGCGTATCACTGAGCCGTTGTACGGCTCTGGTGCTGCCCCAGAAATTGCGGAATTTGTGTGTGCAGTCCAGGTCGGTAGAGTTCCAGACGATGTGATTATGAATATGGGCTTTGTCCACATGGGTAGCGACGATAAAAGCATGATTTCCTTTTAAGAAGCGAGATGCAAACTCATACCCAATTTTGTTGGCCTCCTCCGGCGATACCTCTCCCGGTCGAAAGGACTGGCGTACCTGATAGGCAATCACGTCTCTTTTTTGGCTGCGGCCTGTACGGGCCTGATATTCTTTTTTGGACAGCAGAAATTCAGCATCCACCGTTCTGGGGTCGCAGGCAAATGCGGAAATCAACTCGCCGCCGTTGGTTTTTTCCGGATTTTTCACATAATCCGTGCGTGCGCGCAGACACTGCGCAATGGATTTCCCCTTGTTGCGATGCATGGGGATAATGCGCGTAGTCGCCATGGGGATCACTCCCTTCTTTTCTGGAAAAACAGAAAAAAGGACGACGCTTCATGCAAAGCGCCGTCCCTCTAAAAATTCAGTTTTTATTTGTTCACGCTGTTCTTCAGCGCTTTACCGGCCTTAAAAATCGGAGTTTTTGCCTCGCCAATTTCGATTTTTTCGCCCGTGCGGGGATTGCGCGCCGTGCGGGCGGAACGGGTGCGCACTTCGAAGGAGCCGAAGTCTACCAGCTTTACCTTATCGCCTGCACTCAGCGCCTCCGTCAGCGCTTCAATCACTGCATTCAAGGCCCTTTCTGCGCTGCTATTTGTCATTTCGGTTTTGCTTCCAATGGCCCGTACCAGTTCGCTCTTGTTCATGCTTTTTCTCCTTTGCCAATCATTTTTTGCGCTAATTATCAGGTGACGTTGGATTTTCAGAAGGAATTACCTGCTGGCAATCGTGCGATTTTTCCGTTTTCAGCTGGGCAATCCGTTTTGTGTCTACGAAATGCATAGCATAGCTCTTTTCCACTTCGGGATTGCCGGATTTACTGAAGCGGAGCGCAATCACAGCCTTATGGCCCTGGCCGTTCTTCTTTTTCACGGCCCACTGCTTATAATAGCAGAATGAAAGCTTCAGTCCGTTTTTTCTGGCGTAAACCCGCATTTCGTGCAGAATAAAGGTAAGCCGGTGAAGATTGACCATACAGACAGATTCCAGAAAAGGGACTCTGCCCAAGCGCCATTCTTCATACTTCTGTTTGGCCAGAACGCCTGCATCCATCAGTACGTCCACCGGCGCAGCATATCCCCGCACTTTGCACTGGCGATCCATAGAGGAATGAATTTTCCCGATCCATTCGCCGTCGTTCATATCGTAGTTCCTCCCCTGGGGTTATTCTAGCGGAATTTTCCGCAAAAGTAAACCATGCTCATTCCTTTTCGCTCAGCGCAAGCAGAATTTCTCTGGCCTTGTTCCAAAGCCCGTTCAGTTGTTCCTGAATTTCTTTCAAGTCCGTTTCATAAATGCGCCCCGATTCGTTGGCCCGTTTGGCAAGCTGATTCAGGTTGCCGCTGCAGCGCCGGAGCAGGGAGATCATCTCCCGAAGCTCCGGCAGATCCAGCCGCAGCACGTAACCGTCAATCGCCATTTTGCGCAGGTAAGCGCCCATGTTGACGGTTCCTGCCAGTGCCATTTTTTCTTCCAGAAGTTCCCGTTCCTGTGGAGTCATTCGGAATTTGACCTGTATCTCTCTGACAAGGCTCATCTCTCCGCTTCCTTTCGCTTTAAGGCTTTGTCACGGCTTTGCGGCTTGCCCTTTCTCTGCGCATCAGCCTTTTCCATCCTCTCATAAAGCGAAGGCTTCTCGCATTCCCGCCGCAGAAGGCCGATAAAACCATCCAAAACGGCAGGGTGGCTGTTCACCACAAACGCATCGCGGCTGTCATAGGCAGGATGAATGGTTGCTGCGATTTCAAACTGCGCAGCCCACGTTTTGTTCGATGGCGAAAAGCGCCCGTCCCAGCTTTTTTGCCGGAGCGTGTTGGCCGCCACATAGCAGGTGCGTTCTTTGCCGTAAGCGGCAATCACCTCCGTTACGGCTGTTTTGTCAAGGTGCATCCCGTCAAAATGCTGGCGGATGGCGGCCTCAATGGCGTTTTTGCAGGCAATATTGGCCTGCAGAGAGGCACGGTACTGTTCCAGCTCCCCATGCTCGCGGGCATAGGCGGCGGTGTGCGGATAAAGAGGAATCTGATTCATGTGCTTTCTCCTGTTTAGCGTATTTCTTCATTTCTGTGCTGCTTTGGACTGCTTGGCGCAGTCTCCCGTTCTTCTTCCGTTTTGGACAGCCGCGCCTGAATAAATGGCTTTTCGGCTGGTTCCGCAGGTTCTTCCTCGCAGATCGCCTCTGCGGCGGGGCCTGCCTCCATGTTCAGCGCCGCGTCCAGCTCGATCAGCCGGGCGCTTTTCTCCTGAAGCTCCGCTTCCTGCGGAAAGGGCTTCTCAGCTTCCATCTTTGCGGCTTCTCGCTGGCGTTCCAGGTTTTCCAGCTCAGACTGTTCCTGTGACAGCCGCTCGGCAATCTGTTCCAGCGCATGGTCAATCCGCAGAAGATTTCCCCGGGGATCGGTTCCCAGCAGGACCCGGTGACTCCTTTCTCCTTTGAGAGCCAGGACGTAGTCCTTCCCGAAGTTTTCCAGCGTCAGCGCCATCGTAAAGCCGCGATATTGCCCCAATGAAATCGTCTGCATATCCTTTATGCTCTGGCAGGCGCTGAGAAGCGCCGTCCCCGCCGCTTCCTTTTCGGCATAGCTCCGGCCCAGCACTTCCATTCCCGCAAACTCGCCTTTGGGCGGCGCGGTTCGCTCCGCCAGCGCAAGATCCGCCTGCAAACCTGCTATATTGCCTCTATTTCGTTCCAGCTGTTCGGGAAAGTATTTCAGCAGCCGGTCTTCCATCTGGTATTTCTGGCTCTGGTGAGAGGCTTTCAGCAGCCGCAATCTGGCTACCTCTATGTCCAGATCCATTTTTTCCCGTATCAGCGGATTTCCCGCGCATAGCGCCTTGATCTCCGCATAGCTGAGCGCCGTTTCATCCACATCGTCGCAGGAACGGACGGGCGACTTCGAGGTCATGATCTGTGAAATAAACTTCTGTTTATTCTCCACGGTCTGCCAGAGATAACTGTCGAAGGTTCCTTCCGTGGCGTACCGGTAGAGATGCACCTGTGGATTTCGGTTGCCCTGCCGAACGATCCGGCCTTTCCGCTGTTCCAGATCGCCGGGCCGCCAGGGACAGTCCAGATCATGCAGAGCAATCAGCCGGTCCTGCACGTTGGTCCCCGCCCCCATCTTGCTGGTGCTGCCCGCCGGGACAGCTCCTGCACCATTTCCTTCTGGATTTCCGTGGGTTTGGCCAGCACAGTGTGGACGACTGCCTCCGGCGTTGGCAGATGCAGCTGATCCGCCGTTTTAATGTCCGCCGCTTCCTTAAACAGGTTCATCAGCTCCGGCAGATTGAAAAACTTGGCAAACCGGGTACGGGCGCGGTAGCCCGTTCCTTCGGGAGCCAGCTCAATGGCCGTGACCGTTTCCCCGAAGGTGCTGGCCCAGCAGTCGAAGTGCGCCAGCCCCTTCTGCACCAGCAGATCGTGCTGGAGATAGCGCATCATGGTAAACAGCTCCGTCATGCTGTTGCTGACTGGGGTGCCCGTGGCAAACACCACGCCCCGCCCGCCGGTCAGTTCGTCCAGATAGCGGCATTTCATCAGCATGTCCGAGGACTTCTGCGCTTCGGAGGTGGAAAGGCCGGCCACGTTCCGCATTTTGGTGGTCAGAAACAGATTCTTGTAGTTCTGCGCCTCATCCACATACAGCCGGTCTATGCCCAGCTGCTCAAAGGGAATCACATCGTCCTTGCGTTCCGTATCGTTGAGCCTTTTCAGCTTTGCCTCGAGCTGACGGCGCGTCCGTTCCATCTGCTTGATGGTAAAACGCTCGGCCCGGGAGGCTTTCAACTCGGAAATGCCATCCTCGATTTCGTCGATCTGTTCTTTCAGCAGCCGTTCCTGCCGCTCCTGGGACACGGGGATTTTCTCGAACTGACTGTGGCCCATGATGATCGCGTCATAATCGCCGGTGGCAATGCGGGCGCAGAATTTCTTGCGATTTTTGGTTTCAAAGTCCTTTTTGGTGGTAACGAGGAGGTTGGCCGAGGGATAGAGGCGCAGGAATTCGCTGGCCCACTGCTCCGTCAGATGATTGGGGACGGCGAACAGTGCTTTCCGGCATAGCCCCAGCCGTTTGCTTTCCATGACGGCGGCCACCATTTCAAACGTCTTCCCTGCCCCCACTTCGTGGGCCAGCAGCGTATTTCCGCCGTATAGGATATGAGCGATGGCGTCCCGCTGGTGGGGCCGCAGACGAATTTCCGGGTTCATGCCGGTAAAAGTGATATGCTCGCCGCTGTACTCCCGGGGCCGGGTGGAGTTGAACAGAACGTTGTAACGCTCCGTCAGCTCCCGCCGCCGGTCCGCGTCCCGCCAGATCCAGTCCCGGAAGGCGTTCTTGATGGCCTGCTGCTTCTGCTGGGCCAGCGTGGTTTCGTTCTTGTTCAACACCCGTTTTTCTCTTCCATCCGCATCCTGCACCGTGTCATACACGCGCACGTCCCGGAGATTCAGCGTATCCTCCAGAATGCGGTAAGCGCTGGCACGAGCGGTGTCGTAGGTGGTATGAGCGGCCACGTCGTTATAGGGAATGCCGCTTTTGCCGTCGATAAACCACTCGGCGGTAGCGGGCGCGTAATTCACCTTGACGATGCTCCGGGCATAAAAGGGCGGCTGGAAAGTTTCCTGCAGGAAAGTCTGAATATAGGATTTGTCGATCCAGGTCGCGCCCAGCCGCACGTCGATCTCGGATGCTTCCAATGGTTTGGGCAGGGCCTGACGTAGAGATTCCGCATTGACGGCAAAGCGCGCGTCCGTCAAAGCAGCCGCTTCGGCAGCAGCGAGTTTTTCCCGGATGTTGCCGGAGAGGTATTCGTCCGCCGCCACATAGCGGAAATGCCCTTCTTCATCCACTGAATCCGGCAGTGGGAAGATAACGCCCTGCAATTCGTTTGCAAGATCTTCCTCCGTTTTTCCGGAAAGCCGGGTCATATAGGGCATATCCACGCTGGCCCGTTCCGCAATAGAAACGGCCAGCGCCTCGGCGGCGGTGTCCACATGCTCCACTGCCTGCGCGGGACGGATAGTCCTTTTGCTGAACAAATCCGCCTTGCGGCTCAGTTGGTGATTTTCATCCAGAATTTCCAACGAGCAGAGCAGGTAATACGAACTATCAGAAGCAAAGGCGGTAGCATTGCCGCGGCTGTTGATCAGGCCATATTGGGCGGTAAAATCATCATAAAGGCGGTTCAGCGCTGACTGCGACTGTTGGATGATCTCATCCGGCGCATTCTCCATCTGCTGGTCGATCAGGCTGCGAACGCAGTCCCGCAGGCCTACCAGCCCCTTGACGCGCTCTTTGGCGGCTTCGCTTAGTTCCTGATGCAGCATGCGGCTGTTTTCCCGATAATAGACCTCGCCCGCAACAACCGCATAGGAGAAGTTTTTCACGTCGGGATCAGCAGGAAGAGACGTATCTATCGTCGCGTCCTCGGCTAAATCGGGAAGTTCCATTTCCGTGATTTGACCGGTGATATTCTGCATGGCTGCCGCCAGTTGTTCCGCCAAATCAGTCCCATCCAAAGGAACACAGGCCGTTTCCTGCCGGTTGCCGTACATGCTGTCATCCCAAGCCATCCGGCCCAGCACCATTTCCGGATGCTCCGCAAAGTAGGCGTTGAGGGGAATGCCGTCTGCTGTCTCGCTCAGATGTACCCAATCCGGCTCGACGTCAATGGGCCGTTCCCGCTTTTGCAGGAACAGAATATCCGAAGTGACTTCGGTACCCGCGTTGGCCTTGAAGGCGTTGTTGGGCAGACGGACCGCGCCCAGCAGTTCGGCGCGACGGGCAATATAGCGCCGCACGTCGGGATTCTGCTTATCCATCGTCCCCTTGCTGGAAATGAACGCGACTACGCCGCCCGGGCGCACCTGATCCAGCGCCTTGGCGAAGAAATAATCGTGAATCGGAAAATGCAGCTTGTCATACGGCTTGTCCGATACCTGATAATTTCCGAAGGGGACGTTGCCAATGGCCAGATCGAAAAAGTCACGCCGGTCGGTCGTTTCAAAGCCTGCTGCGGTGATGTGGGCCTTTGGATAAAGCTGCTTTGCGATTCGTCCGGTCAGGCTGTCCAGCTCCACGCCGTACAGGCGGCTTCCGGCCATGGTGTCCGGCAGCAGACCGAAGAAATTGCCCACCCCGCAGGCCGGTTCAATGTTCCTGCCGATTTTGATACAAAAAGAAAAGCCTTCTCTGGCAGTAAAGCGCCGAAAAAGGCTTGAAATAAGGGGCTTTCGAGGTCATGCTCTGGCTTTGGAAGCCCTTTCCTGCTTATTCGATTGAGATTTTCTGCCGAATAATCGCACGGCATGATCGTGGTATGGGAGTCTTGCGGTGTACGGTTTTTGGCATAATTAAAAGGTAAAGCAAAATTAAAAGGTTTGTCTGCTTTTGCAGATCGTTTATCGTCATGTCAGATGTTCCTCTCTCTCCGCCTGATTGCATTGTGCCTGCGGCAATGCGCGCCTTAATATCGCCGGTTGCCACCCTCGTTTATCACGGATCTTTTGGTAATCCAGGCAAAGCCCCGCTCTCCCCGTCGTCAATGAATTCCATAATGTCCCCGACGTCACATTTCAGTGCGCCGCATATGCGCAGCAGGACGTCTGTATTTACATTTCCGCCTTTTCCGAGCTTCGCAACGGAGGTGGCGCTGATGCCGCTCATCTCCCGCAGCGTCTTTTTGTTGATTCCCCGGTCAATAAGAAGTTTAAAGAGTTTGTTGTAGCTGAAACGCATTTGCTTTACCTCCGTGTGTTCTCCTTTTCGGTTGTTGCATTATCGGTCATTTCACATCATTTAAGAAACCGTATCGTTTGCCGGGAGCCTCAACTTTTTCAAAAGTCTCTACGATAGCTCCGTGTTTCTCATAGTCAAGATGTGGAATGTGGCTAAGGTTCTCAATGATGATGAGTTGTCCCTCGTCCTGGTGGTTTATGAAATAGCGGTAAAGCCCGGCTCTCATGCTGTCGGGCATTCTATCGTCCACGCCATCGTCAAAGCCGTGAAGCGGAGTGTCGATGATAAAGATATGCGGGTCGAACCTGGCATTGGCTGCAAGGTATTTTCGCAGCATCATGATCATCACTGTATTCAGATATGAGCGATAGCCTTTCCCGTGGCTTGCACCTTTATCCTCGCCATTCACTTCAATATCGAAAGTCGAAAGGTTGAAGTGCGCCTGAACCAGACCTGAATAACAGCACTCCTTGAGGATGATGTTTGCAAATTCGGACATCGTGGCGGCAAAATCATCGCCAAAGTAGTCTTTGGGATGATACTCTAAGGCCTTATCCGTCTTCTGCTCGTTCTCTAAAGCGGTTAAGTCATTTCCATAGTCGGCGGCGTAGCTTTCAATCAGCGCTATCTCGCTGACGATTCGAAGATAGGCTTTATATGCATTGAGCGTATTCTGCTGTTTGTTTTCCTGCGGACGCAGCTCTGTTTTGATTTTGGACTCGAGCGCATCACGTTGCCGTTTCAACGCATCCAGTTCGGCGCGAATTTCCTTTTTTCTATCCTCAACATCATGCTCCGTTTCTTCAAGCCCAGAAAGCTGCGACATTGTTCGTTCCATCTCCACTTTTGAGGATGCAATGTAAGATATCCGCTTACGGGGAGTAATTGCCCCTTCGCAATACGGACATCTGGCAGATTGTGAAACTTGCAGATACGCCTCTTCACCCTCAACAATAAGAGAAAGCCGCTGAATATCCGCCTTGTACTGTGCGGCAAGCCGGTGATACCGAGTCAGAAGAACATCGCATTCCGCAGCGCGTTCTTCCGCGTTCAAAATTGAGGAGAGGATTCTCTGGCTCTCGGCAAGCGCACGATCTATTTTTTGCCGCGTTTCCTGCAGGGCAGCAGTCTCCTGCGCAATCTGCTCTTCAATATCGGCGCCTTCAAAAATATGGAGGTCTTTCTCCAGCTGCCCCTTACGCTCCGCGGCGTTCTGGAGCTTACGGTTAACATATTCCTTGACAGCCTTGCGGCGCGCTTTCTTTATTTCCTTTTTCTCCTGCGCATCAGTTTCCGTGAACGTCCTGCCGGTTATCAGATACAAAAGCGCCGACAGGAACAACGTATTTTCCATATAGCGATGTTTCGGCTCCACAATGGAGTCGATATCATCTATACGGGTTTCATCAAGATAGAATACGCGCAAAAGATTTCGCCAGGTAAGTCGTTTTTTATCGAACCGCGCATTCGTCACAATCATGGTTTCCTGCCGGATACCGATGAGCTTCAGCCACACTTCATTCAGCGGAGGATTCTTCGCCCCCTTATGATAGTTGACGTCATAAGTGCCGCTCTCGATCCCTTCAATGCTGCTGGATACCTCGACCCGGTTCCTTCCGACCGTCCTGTGAAGGGTGGCTTCGCCCTCACTGTCATTGGACGCAACGATCATGGTCACGCCGTCATATTTCGCGCTCTCCTTAAATGGCTTATCAACGGAACCGCCGAAGATAAAGTCTATGCAATTTGCCACGCAGGTCTTTCCACTGTCGGAGCGACCCTGAATTATGTTCAATCCTTTGCCGAAGGACACGCTGGCGTCACCCTTGGCGGCGCTTTTCGCTATAACTTTTTTGATGTAAAACCCCGCCATTGCGCTACCTCCTTAAGGCTTTTGTTGACTGTTTGTTGATTTCATTAAGCAACTGGACGTCGCTATAATTCCCATATTTTTCCGTGACAAGCCGAATCAACTCTTTATATCGCCCAGCGTATTCGGACTGGAATCCTTCACTCATTTTTCTTCCGCTTTCTGAAACAGAGTAAAGGACGCCCGTTTCGTCATCCGCAGCAACGACAAGCCCGTCAATCACAAGGTTTCTTATGGCGGCTTTTGTGAGATTTCGCCTTGCGGACAGTTCGCTGAATGCAAAGCCGTTCTCACCATTCAGAGATCTGTCCGCAACGCCGAAATCTTCGCAGTAAATCGCAATAAAATCATAGGCGGTAATCCTGTCGATCGTTAGTTTTGCCCCTGATACATCAAGAAGCATCACCGCATGGAGCGACAGCTCAAAAGGCGTATTGAACAGTTTGTTACCCATCAATATTCACCCACGACTCAATCACGCCGTCATTCACCAGTATGTGGCAGATGCCCTTCTTCTCCAGGTTGCCGATCAAGTTCCGCATCTGACTCAAAACGGAACTGTCGAGCGTAGTGCTTGTTATTTTCTCAAGAACGGCATTCAGCCTTGCGTAGCCGTCGTCGTGATCCTTCCAATATGTAGTATTGATCCCGTGCCATGCGTCTTCCTTCAATCTGCCGAATTCATCCTCGCCATCATCGAAGATATCCCGAACAGAGCGTTCAATGCTGACTGCACTGTAATACGCCATGCGCTGCTCCTTATAGTTCTCCGCATACCGTTTTGGTAGGAACGAGACGTCATCTGCAGTAAAAGTATCCTTCTCCAGCTTCTGCGCATACGCCTCATATAAGGCACGGATATAGTCCAGCTCATGTTTGCCTATATCGTCAGGGACAAGAGCCGGATGAATGGTAATAACCTCGCCTGATATATGCAGCTTATCGCCTCTGCGCTCAATAGTCGCAGGAGGTATGTTTTTCAGGGCTTTTCCCGTTGCCATCCGCTGGTAATTCAGCATAGTTACATCGTCGGACAGGCCCTCGGAACGACGCCTTATGATTTGCGCCAGTATGTTGGCACAAGCCTGCCCTACTTCGAGGGGCTCGACATCAAAGCCGAACTCCGCAAGCTTGTTCTTCATATGGGTTAGCGCATCAAAGGAGTATGTATCCATGAAATCAGCAAATTTTGCCTCATCAATTCTCGGAGCAATGGCAGCGGCTTTCTTTTGTGCAATGCGCAGTCTGCCGCTATAATATGCCTCCAGCGTAGATTTTTTCAGCTCGTAGAGCGGGTTTGGAGAATCCTTCTCCAACGACGCATCGTCGAGGATGGCGTCAATCAGCATCTTAACAAATTCGCCGGCATTAGCCTTTTCTTCGTAGTTGTGATACATGAACTGCGCAAGGTCACAGAACTTCAATCTGACGCCCTCCTCCCTGATGTAGGCATTTGTATAGGCAGATATAGGCAAACCTACGGGTTCTGAACATTCCATTATCTATAATTAGAGCGTGATCAGGCATGCTGAACGCGCTGCCTGTGTGAAGGCCAAAATGCTCTGAATCACATTGTACCACAAGCAAGCGCAAAAGTCTATGTAAATTCGTGAACGCGAAAGAAAATTCTTTGAAGCGATTCTATCTTTGTGATTGCGAGTGGCACGATCCCGCCGAATGTCGCATCGGCTGATCACCGATGGCTCAACGGCTTCCGGCGGACAGGTTAATAAAGTAGCTGCCTTTTGAGCGGGTTAGCTGCAGACCGAAACGGAGAGATTCGTTTGGACTGCGGTAAGTTTCCCATACCCGTTTTGCGGCAGCGCCCGGAGTCCTCCGTTTCGAGAAATCGACAAACGGAGGATTCTATATGAAAACCAATGACAAGCAGTACTACATTTACCTCCACTCCACCGGGGAGCGCGTCTTCTGCACCAAAGAAGAATTCGGCAACTACTACCGCGACATCAACGCCTACCGCCGCACCCAGCAGAATCACGGGCGCTGCGTATGCCCGCCGTCCAGGTGGCTCATGTGCGACATGGACTGCTGGACCTGCCCCTACCGCACCCCCGGCGATGTCAGTTCTCTCGACTCCGGCCGCATCGATGAGGAAGGTGGCGAAATGAACTGGCTGGACAAGCTGCAGGAGGAGGCACCCGACCTTCGGGGGTCCTCCACCGAGGAGATTGTAACGAACGCGCTGTATCTGCGGCAGATTTTCACCCGGCTGAACGAAATCATGCCCCAGGCGATGCAGATCGGCAGGCTTCGGCAGATGGGCTTGAGCGAGGATGCCATCGCCGCAGAAATCGGCACGGGCCGAAAGACCTACGCCTACCGCCTCAAGAAGGCGGCGGAGCAGCTGGAAAAAGAGTTCCCTGAATTCTTCTGAAAAAAGTTCGTCGGCTTTTTCCGAAACGGCGGTCTCGTTTCCATTAGGCAGTGTGAGGGGCAAAAACGAGACCGCTCCTTCCGGGAGGTGAAAAGAGATGTACGAGGGCAGCAATCAGATGATGGTTCACGGGGAAGCGCTGGCAGATATCCTCTTGGACTTCATCATCGTATCCGCAAACCTGGCGAAGAGCATTAACCGCACGCTCAGGCAGAAGCCAATCAAGGAAGGAGGCGCCGTCAATGGGCAAAATCAGCGAATTGGACACGACCATCAAAGACCTGCGCAATGCAGCCGCCGCTATTAACGGTATAGCGGACACTCTGGCGGAGATGTTCAGCACCGTATCGGCTGACGAAGCTCCTGCCGCGCCTGCGCTTACGCTGGAGCAGGTCAGGGCCGTACTGGCGGACAAGTCCCGCGCCGGGCACACTGCCGAGGTACGCGTGCTGCTCCAGAAATACGGGGCTAGCAGACTGTCCGGCGTCGATCCCGCAAGCTACGAAGCACTGCTTGCGGACGCGGAGGTGCTGGGCAATGGCTAACCACGCTCTGCTCTCCGCGTCTTCCTCCCACAGGTGGCTCAACTGCCCGCCGTCGGCGCGGCTGTGCGAATCCTGTGAGGACAAGGGCAGCGACTACGCCGCCGAGGGTACGGACGCCCACTCCTTGTGCGAGATGCGTCTGAAGCAGGCGCTTGGCCTTCCGGCAGAAGACGTCATCGAGAACCTCTCCTGGTACAACGAGGAGATGGAGAACTGCGCCGAAGCCTACGCCGCCTATGTCATGGAAATCGTGGAAACGGCCAAACAGACCTGCGCCGACCCGGTGGTCTGCATCGAGCAGCGCGTGGACTTCTCCCGCTGGGTGCGAGACGGATTCGGAACGGCGGACTGCATCGTGATCGCAGACGGCGTCATGCACGTCGTGGACTACAAGCACGGACAGGGCGTCGAGGTCAGCGCCGAAGGCAATCCGCAGATGCGGCTCTACGCGCTGGGCGCGCTGGAGATATTCGACGGTCTCTACGACATTGATACCATCCGCATGACGATCTTCCAGCCCCGCAAGGGCAACGTCAGCGCGGACAGCATGGAAAAAGACTCGCTGCTCGAATGGGCGGACGGCGAGCTCTCCGAAAAGGCAAGGCTGGCCTACGATGGACAAGGCGACTTCTGCTGCGGCGAATGGTGCCGGTTCTGCAAGGTGAAGGCCGAGTGCCGGGAACGAGCCGAAGCGAATCTGGCGCTTGCCCGCTACGACTTTGAGACGCCTGCGCTCCTCGGCGACGAGGAGATCGCGGGTATTCTCGGCAGGGTCGACGCACTGACCGCCTGGGCGTCCGACGTGAAGGAATACGCCCTGCAGCAGGCGGTAAGCGGCAAGGACTGGCCGGGCTGGAAGCTGGTAGAAGGCCGCTCCAACCGCAGGTATACCAATGAAGCCGCCGCTGCCGCCGCCGTGGAAAGTGCGGGCTTTGACCCGTATGAGCGCAAGCTGCTCGGCGTCACCGCCATGCAGAAGCTGATCGGGAAAACCCGCTTTGAGGAACTTCTCTCGCCCTACATTGAAAAGCCGCAGGGCAGACCCACGCTCGTGCCGGAGAGCGACAAGCGCCCGGCCATGAACACTGCAAAATCAGATTTTATGGAGGAATAACGATATGTCGAATAACGCAGCCAAAATCAACAACCCCATGAAGGTTATCACCGGACCGGACACCCGTTGGAGCTACGCCAATGTCTGGGAACCTAAGGCCATTGACGGCGGCACGCCGAAATACAGCGTCAGCCTCATCATCCCCAAGTCCGACACTCGGACGGTGGCAAAGATCAGGGCCGCAATCGAAGCCGCCTATCAGGAGGGTCAGTCCAAACTGAAGGGCAGCGGTAAGAGCGTGCCGCCTCTTGCGGCCATCCGGAATCCGCTCCGCGACGGGGATATCGAGCGCCCGGACGACCCCGCTTACGCCAACGCCTACTTCATCAACGCCAACTCCGCCACTGCGCCGGGGATCGTAGACGCAGACCGCAATCCCGTGCTGACCCGCTCCTCGGTCTACTCCGGCGTGTACGGCCGCGCCAGCATCAATCTGTACGCCTTCAACTCTAACGGCAACAAGGGCATCGCCTGCGGGCTGAACAACCTGCAGCTGATCCGCGCCGGAGAGCCGCTGGGAGGCAAGGCCAGCGCGGAGGCCGACTTTGCTGATGACGATGACGAGGACGATTTTCTCTCCTGATTTTCTTGACCCCCCGGGCGGCGGAGCGATCTGCCGCCCTTTCGGGGATGGAAAGGAAGTGATTACGATGAAGATACGGAATATGAGCTGCGACCTGGAAACGTACAGCAGCGTTAACCTTGCGAAGGCGGGCGTCTACAGGTACGCGGAATCATCGGATTTTGAAATTCTGCTCTTTGCCTACAGCGCAGACGGCGGACCCGTTCAGCAGGTAGACCTCGCGAACGGAGAGCATCTCCCGGCGGAGATCATCGCCGCGCTGGAAGACAACTCCGTCACCAAATGGGCGTATAACGCCGCTTTCGAACGCATCTGCCTCTCCCGTTTTCTCGGCTATCCCACCGGGCAATACCTCAATCCGCAGTCCTGGCGCTGCTCCATGGTCTGGGCGGCCACGATGGGGCTGCCTCTTTCGCTGGAAGGCGTCGGCGCGGTGCTGGGGTTGGAAAAGCAGAAGCTGATCGAGGGCAGAGAATTGATCAGGTATTTCTGCCAGCCTTGTGCGCCCACAAAGGCCAACGGGCAGCGCACCCGAAACCTTCCGGCGCACGCCCCAGACAGGTGGCTGGCGTTCAAAAAGTACAACATCCGCGACGTAGAGACGGAAACGTCCATCCAGGCGCGACTGTCCAATTACCCCGTGCCGGACAGCGTGTGGGACGAATACCGCATCGATCAGGAGATCAACGACCGGGGCGTCGCGCTGGACATGGAGCTGGTGCGGCAGGCCATTCAGATGGACGCCCGTTCCCGCTCCGAGCTGACGGCGGCCATGAAGGAGCTTACCGCCCTGGATAACCCCAATTCTGTGCAGCAGATGAAGCTGTGGCTTGCAGCAGGCGGCATGGAAACGGATACGCTCGGCAAAAAGGCCGTCGCCGAGCTGCTGAAAACTGCGCCGCCGGAGATGCGGAAGGTACTGACGCTGAGACAGCAGCTCGCCAAGTCCTCTGTGAAGAAGTACCGGGCGATGGAGACCGCTGTTTGCGCCGATGGCCGCGCCAGGGGCATGTTCCAGTTTTACGGAGCCAACCGCACCGGACGGTGGGCAGGCCGCATCATACAGATGCAAAATCTGCCTCAGAACCATCTTCCCGATCTGGAGAACGCCCGCGCGCTTGTCCGCACCGGGGATTACGAAACGCTGGAAATGCTCTATGACTCCGTGCCGGAGGTGCTCTCAGAACTGATCCGCACGGCGTTCGTTCCTCAAAGCGGCCGCAAATTCATCGTGGCGGACTTCTCAGCCATTGAAGCGAGGGTCATTGCCTGGCTTGCGGGAGAGACCTGGCGTCAGGAGGTCTTTGCCGACGGCAAGGACATCTACTGCGCATCGGCGTCGCAGATGTTCGGCGTTCCCGTAGAAAAGCATGGTGTGAACAGTCACCTGCGGCAGAAGGGTAAAATTGCGGAGCTCGCCCTCGGCTACGGTGGCTCGGTGGGCGCACTGAAGGCCATGGGAGCGCTGGACATGGGTTTGAATGAGGACGAGCTTTTGCCGCTGGTCACGGCCTGGCGGCGGGCGAATCCGAAGATCGTACAGCTCTGGCAGGCGGTAGACCGCGCTGTCATGGAAGCCGTAACCCGAAAGATTACCGTCAGAACGCACGGCATCGCCTTCTCCTGCCGAAACGGAATGCTGTTTATCACGCTGCCCTCCGGCAGAAGCCTCGCCTATGTGAAGCCAAAGATCGGCGCAAACAGGTTCGGCGGCTCCTGCGTCACCTACGAGGGTGTCGGCGGCACAAAGAGGTGGGAGCGGATCGAGAGCTACGGCCCCAAGTTTGTGGAAAACCTTATCCAGGCAACCGCCCGCGACGTCCTCTGCTACGCCATGAAAACGCTCCGTAACTGCGATATCGTCATGCACATCCATGACGAGCTGGTCATCGAGGCCGACCGAAAAATGTCACTGCAGGCTGTCTGCGAACAGATGAGCAGAACCCCACCCTGGGCGGAAGGGCTGCTGCTTCGCGCAGACGGCTATGAGACGGATTTTTACAAAAAAGACTGAGAGGTGTGGTATATGAACGAACTGATCAAGATCCATTACGACGCCGAACGCCCTGCGGTAAACGGGCGTGAGCTGCACGACGCTTTGCAGGTGAAAACTGCATACAGGGACTGGTTTCCGAGGATGTGCGAGTATGGCTTTTCAGAGGGCGCAGACTTTCGCTCATTTTTGAGCGAAAGCTCCGGCGGCCGCCCTGCGGTCAATCATCTGCTTTCCATCGACATGGCAAAGCAGCTCTGCATGATCCAGCGCACGGAGATTGGCAGGAAGTTCCGGCAGTATTTCATTCAGGTGGAAGAAGCCTGGAATTCACCGGACGCGGTCATGGCGAGAGCGCTGCAGTATGCAAACCGGCAGCTTGCGCTTCTGCAAAGCAGGAACCTGGAGCTGACGGATACCGTCGCCGTGCAGAATCAGCAGATCCTTGAGATGAAACCCAAAGCAAGCTACTACGACGTAGTGCTGAACTGCCGGGATCTCATCTCCACGTCCGCCATCGCCAAAGATTACGGCAAGTCCGCCATCTGGCTCAACCGCTATCTGAACGAAAAGGGCGTGCAGTTCAAAAGCGGCGATCTCTGGCTGCTGTATCAGAAGTACGCCGAAAAGGGCTACACGAGCACCAGGACCCACAGCTATCCAGGAACCGACGGAGAGACGCACACCAAAGTGCATACTTATTGGACGCAGAAAGGCCGGCTCTTCCTCTATGCGCTCATGAAAGCGGACGGGATCCTGCCTGTGATGGAAAAAAGCGGCGGGGGCGGTGCAGATGAGCGTGAATAAATTCAACGGCGAGGGGTATTACGACCCCACCGCATACGAGGCGCTGAGCGCCATCGAGAAAGAGGAAAAGGCACTGCGAGCCTTTCGCCCCATCGTGTTCATCTGCTCCCCCTATGCCGGCGAAGTGAAAAAGAACGTCTCCGCCGCCCGGAAATACAGCCGCTTCGCCGTGGACAGAGGGTGTATTCCCATCGCGCCGCACCTGCTGTTTCCCCAGTTTCTGGACGACAAAAACCCAGCAGAGCGTCGGCTGGGGCTGTTCATGGGGCAGGTGTTGCTGACGAAGTGCGCGGAGCTGTGGGTCTTCGGCGACCGTATCTCGCCTAGCATGGAAGGCGAGATCGCCAGAGCCGGGGCGCGCGGCATGCCCGTCCGCTATTTTGATGAGAACATGGAGGAATACGCCCGTGGATGAAATCCTGTCTGCACTCAGCTGCATCCCCGTGCGGGACTGCACCTATGCGGAATGGCTCGGCGTCGGCATGGCGCTCAAGGACGCCGGGTACGAGTGCTCTGTATGGGACGAATGGTCGAAAGACGATCAGCGATATGTGGAGGGCGACTGCCAACGCCGCTGGGCCACGTTCAAGGGCTCGGAGCATCCCGTGACCCTGCGCACCATCCGCGCCATGGCCCGAAAGAACGGATGGACCTCCGCCTTCACCGATTTTGAGGATGCCGGGGAACTTGTGCCCCGCGAGATGCTGATCCGCTATCTGGAGACGCTGTTCAGCCCCGGCGACCTCGTCGGGTTCGCCACGCAGGCGACGCCCGACAGCCATGGCAAGCTCAAGCCCCTCAACACCAACCTGGCCATGAAGGCGACGGAGTTCATCGCCCGCCTGCGCGAAGAAGACGATATCAATGCGGTCATCGGGCCCTACCGGGCCGACTGCGGCGCATGGATCCGCATCAATCCGCTGGACGGCAAGGGACAGTCTGATGAAAACGTGTCCGCCTACCGGTACGCGCTCGTTGAATCGGACGAGCTGCCCAAAGAAGAACAGCAGCGCTTCTACCGGAAATACGAGCTGCCCATCGCCGCGCTGGTGGATTCTGCCGGGAAAAGCATGCACGCCGTCGTGCGCATCGATGCGCCCGACGAACGGGAGTACCGCCGCCGGGTCAATTACCTGTTCCGCTTTCTGGAGCTGCACGGCTTCCCCGTGGACAACGCCAACAAGAACCCCTCCCGCCTGAGCCGGATGCCCGGCGCGGTGCGCGACGGGACGGTGCAGACGCTGCTGGCTGTGAATATCGGCAAGCGAACGTGGGGCGAGTGGCTGGAATACGCCGAGGAACTCGCCCTGCTGCCGGAACCGGTTCGGCTGTGCGACGTGGAAACGCCGCCGCCCAAGCCGCCCGAGCTGATTCGCGGCGTGCTGCGCCGGGGACACAAGATGCTCATCGCCGGCCCCAGCAAGGCAGGCAAGAGCTTCCTGCTGATCGAGCTGGCCGTCGCCATTGCCGAGGGAAGCGCATGGTTGGGGTTCGGCTGCGTGCAGGGAAGGGTGCTGTATGTGAATCTGGAGATCGATCCCGCGTCCTGCATCGACCGCTTCCTCACGATCTACGACAGGTTGGATATCGCGTCGCCCCACAGGGAGAACATCCTGATCTGGAACCTGCGGGGTCACGCCCTGCCGCTGGACAGGCTGGTTCCCATTTTGATCCGGCGCATGAAGGACGAGCAGTTTTCCGCCGTCATCATTGACCCGATCTACAAGGTCATCACCGGCGACGAAAACAACGCCAGCGACATGGGCGCGTTCTGCAACCAATTTGATAAGATCTGCACCGAGCTGGGTGCATCGGCCATCTACTGCCACCACCACAGCAAAGGAGCCCAGGGTGGCAAAAAGGCCATGGACCGGGCCAGCGGCAGCGGCGTGTTCGCCCGGGACCCGGATGCGCAGCTGGACGTCATCGAGCTGAAGAAGCCGCTGTTTAAGGAAGCGGAGACGGAAACCGGGGACGGCGAGATCATAGAAATTGAGCAGTTCGATACGAGCAGATCAGCGTGGCGTCTGGAAGCGTCTCTGCGGGAGTTCCCGCCGATCCCGCCGGTCAACTTCTATTTCGACTATCCGCTCCACCCGGTGGACACGGAGGGCGCGCTGGCGGCGTACCGCCCGGAAGGAAGCCCTCTGGGGAATCTGGACGCGAGCCCTAAACGTACCACCCCCGAAATCCGCAGGCGCCGTCTGGACGAAGCCTTTGAGGCTGCGCCTAAAAACGAACCGATTACCATCCGGGTGCTGGCTGATCTGGCCGGAGTGTCCCAGGATACCATGCGCCGCTACCTCAAGGAGTTTGACGGCGATTACATGGTCTACCGGGGTCTTGTACAGGAGCGCCCGCCGCTTTCGGGCAAGCCGCAAAGCCCGTAAAATGCGCCTGCAATCTTGCACATCAAAGGGCGATTTCTTCCAAAAATGCGAAAATGGCAAAGCCGCACGCAAAGGAAAAACCACCCTTTGCAAATGCAAATTTGCACTTGTTCGACTATATAAAGGAATCTGCAAGTTTGCAAAAAAGGACGTCAAGCAGTGATGGGAATCGGGTAAGGGGATAAATCCCCCTTACCGGATTCTCCGTCACGGCTCTCCTTGACCAGCGCCGAAGACGACGAATCCGGGAGGGACAGAAAATGAAAAATCAGAAAGAGCGCGTGGCAGATACGATCCACAGGGCGCGGCGCCCGAGAAATCACAGCCACGGGCATTGTCATCTGAGACTGCCATCCACAGCAACAAGGGGAAAAAATCGCCCCTTGTGGTTTGACAGTCATTTCCACACACAAAGGAAAAACGTCCCCTTGTTGCTGTTGCCAAAACCACAACGGGTCTTATAAGGAAATGTGTGTGTGGCTGCAACGGGAGTCAAGCAGTTAGCCAGGCAGGTAAGGGGATAAATCCCCCCTTACCGACCTGGCGGCACGACTTGACTTGACCAGCGCGTGACTGAACATCCGGGAGGTACAGAAAATGAAAAATCGGAAAGAACGCGTGGCAGATACGATTTATCAGGCGCGGTGCCTGAAAACCCTTCAGCAGCTGGGACTCCCCACGGAAGGGTGGTTTTGCGAGCAGATCGAGGACGGCGGGGATTCAGATACGACGTGCGAACTCTGCGGCTGTTCCCGCGTGCGGTTCCTGCACCATATGCGTCACCCCGGCGTGGCGGGTACCATCGCCGTGGGATGCCTGTGCGACGGCGTAATGTCCGGGGACGAGCTGGGCGCTGTGGCGCGTGAGCGCGAAGCGCGGAACCGGGCAAAGCGCAGGCAGAGCTTCGTCCACGGCCGGTGGTCGCAGGTCTGGGGCGGCATGAACGCCACCCGCTGGCAGAAAAAGCTGCGAAACGGTCCCCTGTGCCAGATCCGGCGGGATGGCAGCGGGCGCTACGCCGTGTGGCACAAAAGCCGCTGGTGCTATCTGTGCCGCGGCAAGCCCCTCGCCAGCTTCGCCCAGGCGGCCGACGCGCTGTTTACCGTCAGCGACCCCAGGAGGAACGCATAATGCGAGAGAGACAGATTGAACAGCGGCTGGTAGCCGCCGTCCGCAAATGCCATGGCCTGTGCCCCAAGTGGGTCAGCCCCGGCCTTGACGGCGTGCCCGACCGCATCGTGCTTCTGCCAAAGGGGCGCATGGCTTTTGTAGAGGTCAAGGTGCCCGGCAAAAAGCCGAGACCGCTGCAGACAGCCAGACACGAGATGCTTCGGCGGCTGGGCTTCAGAGTGTATGTCCTGGATGACCCGGGGCAGATCGGAGGAATGCTGGATGAAATTTCTAAAATGGAAGGAGATGGCGCCGAATGAAGTTCATACCGCACGATTACCAGAAATACGCAATCGAGTATATCGAAAGCCATCCCATTTCTGCTGTTTTCCTCGATATGGGACTTGGGAAAACGGTGATCACGCTGACCGCCATCGCCAATCTGCTGTTCGACAGCTTTGAGATTCACCGCATCCTGATCATCGGGCCCCTCAGAGTCGCACGGGACACATGGACGACTGAAGCGGATAAGTGGGATCACCTGCAGAACCTCATCTGCTCCGTGGCTGTCGGCGCCGAGGCGGAGCGCAAAGCCGCACTGATGCGCAAGGCTGACATTTACATCATCAACCGCGAGAACGTCCAGTGGCTGATTGAGGACAGCGGCGTTCCCTTCGACTACGACATGGTGGTCATCGATGAGCTGTCCTCCTTCAAGAACCACAACACCCGGCGGTTCCGGTCACTGCTGAAGGTCAGACCCAAGGTAAAGCGCATCGTGGGGCTGACCGGCACGCCCGCCTCCAACGGCCTGATGGATCTGTGGGCGGAGTTCCGCATCCTGGACATGGGCAGACGGCTGGGACGGTTCATCACCCGATACCGCGCCGACTACTTTCAGCCGGACAGGCGCAGCGGGCAGGTCGTATACAGCTACAAGCCGCTGCCCCATGCGGAGGAAGCCATTTACAGGCAGATTTCCGACGTCGCCATTTCCATGAAGGCGGTCGATCACCTGAAAATGCCGGAGCTGGTCAGCAGCGAATATCCCGTCCGGCTCTCGGAGGAGGAGAAGCGGAAATACAGCGAATTGAAGCGGGAACTGACGCTGTCCCTGGGAGACGCCGAGATTACCGCCGCCAACGCCGCGTCCCTCTCCGGCAAGCTGTCCCAGATGGCCAACGGCGCCATCTACGACGACGGCGGCGGGATCGTTCAGATTCACGACCGCAAGCTGGACGCACTGGAGGATCTCATCGAAGCGGCAAACGGCAGACCGGTGCTGGTGGCGTACTGGTTCAAGCACGATCTCGCCCGCATTTCAGAGCGGCTGCACAGGCTGCACATCCCGTTCTCCCGTCTGGATACCTCCGACAGCATCCGCAGATGGAACAGCGGCGAGATCCCAGTGGCACTGATCCACCCCGTCTCTGCCGGGCACGGACTGAACCTTCAGGGCGGCGGCAGCGCCGTCGTATGGTTCGGTCTGACCTGGTCGCTGGAGCTGTACCAGCAGACCAACGCCCGGCTCTGGCGGCAGGGGCAGAAGGCGCAGACGGTGGTTATCCGCCACATTGTCGCCGAGGGAACCATAGACGAGCAGATCATGGACGCATTGAAACGAAAGGACAGGACGCAGACCGCGCTGATCGACGCGGTTCGAGCGCAGATGGAGGTGTCAGAATGATCATCCGGCAAGCGGACACGGAGCGGGAGCGCTGGGAGAATCTCGCCGGCGCCGTCGTCGTTCAGGCGGCGGACGACTATCGGAAAACACTCAGGCGGCTGAAGCGCAGGCCGGGGGATCTCGCGCTGGAGGATCAGCGGCGGATGCTGGAACGGTTCTTCCGTTCCCCATGGTTCGAAACGCTGTGCGATCTGGACGGACGCGGGCTGATTGGAGAGCTGCGCAGGGAGGTGGGCGCTTGAACGCGAAGGAATATCTCGGACAGGCGTATCGGCTGGATCAGAGGATCAACAGCAAGCTCCAGCAGATCGAGAGCCTCCGTTCACTGACGCAGAAGGTGACGGCTTCCTGTGACGGCGAGCCCGTATCGCACACACGCAACGTCTCTTCGCTGGAGGATACGATCATTCGGCTGATGGAGGCGGAGGAGCAGATCAACCGTCAGATTGACGAACTGGTCGCCCTCAAAATGAATATCGCCGCGCTGATCGATAAGGTGCGCAATGAGAGCTACAGGCTGATTCTGGAGAAGCGTTACCTTTGCTTCCTGCCGTGGGACCAGATCGCCGCAGACCTTCACTACAGCCGCCGGTGGACGCTGAACAGGCACGACCGCGCCGTGGAAGTGGTCGAGAAGCTGATGTGCGAGGAGGGGCTGGCGTGAAGGCAATTGCAGACGGCATTCCCCATCGCCGCGGGAGCGGCGGGCCAAACGCGATCGGTCTCATCCCCGGAAGCCTTGCGCTGCCGCGGGAACGAAAAAATTTGAAAAAGACTGCACGCGAATTCACATTAGTTCACACCAGTTCACTTGCGTGCAGAAAATAATCTGATATACTTTATAATAGATTCATTGAACTCTGGAGCCCTTGCGGGAGCATTCCCGCAGGGGCTCTTCCTTTGAGGAGGGACAAAGATGCTGTGTACCAGCGAACAGGTATCCGCCGGGCATCCCGATAAGATCTGCGATCAGATTTCGGACGCAATCGTTACCGACTGCCTGCGGCACGATAAGAACAGCCGTGTGGCGGCGGAGTGCCTGATCAAGGATTATGAGATCATCATCGCAGGCGAAATCACCTCCGCACACCGTCCCGATTTCAAAGCGCTGGCCCGCGGCGTGCTGCGGCGCATCGGCCTGCCCGGCGTCGATCAGTACCGCGTGACCGCGCTGATTTCGCAGCAGAGCCCGGACATCGCGCTGGGCGTGGATGCGGACGGCGCGGGCGATCAGGGGATGATGTTCGGTTACGCCACCGATGAAACGCCGCAGATGCTGCCGATTCCCTATGTGCTGGCGTGCGACGCGCTGGAACGGCTCGCTGGACTGAAAAGCCCGCTGCTTCTGCCCGACGCAAAGTGCCAGGTCACCTATGATTACGACCGGGAGCGCATCGATACGTTCCTCATCAGCACGCAGCATATCGCCGATGCGGATTTGAAAGACGTGCGCGAGGCTGTGCGCAGCGTCATGGAGCAGACCGCCCAGGCGCATCGTCTGAATGCGGATTTCCGTGTATTGATCAATCCCACCGGCAGATTCGTGACCGGCGGCTCGTTTGCAGACACAGGGCTGACGGGCAGAAAGATCATCGCCGATACCTACGGCGGAATGTGCCGCCACGGCGGCGGCGCGTTCAGCGGAAAAGACCCCACGAAGGTTGACCGCAGCGGCGCGTACATGGCGCGGAAAATCGCGAAGGACATCGTGCGCGCCGGATTCGCAGGGCGCTGCGAGGTGCAGCTGGCCTATGCCATCGGCAGAGCGGAGCCCGTGTCCGTTGCAGTAGACTGCTTCGGTACCGGACAATTGCCGGAAGAGCAGATCACCCGCTGGATTCAGGAGCGATTCGACCTGACGCCCGCCGGAATCATTTCCTTTCTGGGACTGCGCGAGGCGGACTACAACGAAGTCGCCGCCGGCGGGCATTTCACAAAGCCCCACATGCCGTGGGAACGATAAAGCGCGTCTCTATTTCAGAGCGTCAGGCCAGCTGAAACCAGATGGTCAGCCAGCCCTTCGGCGTGGGATAGCACAGCTCGGCAGTGGGATCCGCGAAGAATTTCTCCTTCGCGTCCTCGATCATTCGGCGGTAACGTTCCTCGCCGCAGAGCTGCTTCACATAGCGCATGGTAACGGTCTCGCCTTCCAGCAGGAAGGTCTTTCGGATGGTTTTCCTCATGGGCGTTCCTCCGTTTCGGTTTGGCAGGGCTTGCCTCCGTTGCGGAAGGCGCTGCTGCCCTGCAGATTTCGAAGCAATATGGCGCGGGTGCGCTTGTACTCCGCGCCGATGAACCCCAGCCGCAGCAGAAAACAGCGCATGGCGTACTTCTCGTTGGGCGCGTCCTTCCCGGCGGAAGCCGCCCACTTCAGGCGATTGGAGAGCTCCGCCAGGCGCTCGATGAAAAGCGCATAGGCGGCTCGTTCCTCTTCGTCGTCGGTTTGCTCGAACCAGGGAAAGGCAACCTGATCACCTTTCTCCAGCACCGGAAGTTCCGCCGCGTTCAGCGCGTCGCAGAAGAGCCTATGCCGGGAGGCGATCAAATTCCGAAGCCGCGCAAGCGCATCGGGCGAAAGCCTGTCCGCCGGGATGGTCACGGTGAAGCGGCCGTCGGAAAGAGGGGATTCCTCTGGCGCAGCCTCGCAGGGCGCGTTATCCGCCGTCTCTATTTCGGAGCTTACTGTTTCGACAGTGCAGGAGAAGCCCCGCTCGGCCAGCGTCGCCGCCAGTCGCTCCGCCGCCGTTTCGTTCAGCGACGGAACCAGGCGGAGCGAAGCGTCTCGCGCCAGACAACCGACGCCGAATTCGTAAGCAAAGGTGGGTGCGCCGCAATAGCGCGGCTTTTCATGAAAGAGTTCGGACAGCGCTCCAGCCAGCGCCTTGCGGTTGGACTGGGCGTCGGTGCGAATGATGATCATAAACATTCCTCCCCGTTGTCTATTTGAGAGCATGGCTCTGCGCATGGGCGCATCTCCATTTCAAAGATTTTTTGACTTGCTGCTGGCTTGTAATCACGGACGTTCGTTCTTCCCTGATTGCGCATCGCATTGGGTGGTGTCACCCAGAATCACAGGCTTTTCCTCCAGAACGATTTCGTAGTGATTGCCATTGTAATCTCCGTCCAGCCAGCACTCATAGCTGGATGTGCTGCGTTCAAAGCAAAAATCCTTGCGACTGCTCCAGTTTGCGATGCAGCCCTCGTTGGCTTCGACGGACAATTGAGACTGGAAAACGCGGGCAGCGTCCTCTCTGCTTCCATACAGCAGTTCGTTGTGTCCGCCCTCCTCGTCCGCGGCCCAGTTCTCGATAACCGCCCAGACGGAAAAGGCTCTGCGCCCATTCAGGAGATATTCCTGCGGCGTAAACGTGGTGTTGGTTATTTTGCCGGTCATTTTTTTCATCCTCCCGATGCGTATTTGGAAGCTGTGGCTCCCGCGACGCGCCCCGGCAATGCCGGTTCCATCGGCGCGTTTCGGCTCCTGCCAGAGAGCCATCGTCAGGCGGGACGAACGTTTTCCGGGTACGCGCCGTAGCGGTCACCGTCAGGAAATTCGATCCACACGGTGTTCGTTGATTTCACTGCTTTCACCACGACGCCGGTGCGGCCGCAGTAGCGTTCGCGATGGCGTTCGATGGCGACGTTGACGAGCGTGACGCGCATCCCCTTGGGGAACTGATCTCGGATATCGGTTTTCTTCATGGTGATAACCTCCCATCGTATTCGGGAGCATGGCTCCTGCGGGTTTCCCGCGACGCGCCCCGACGAGTTGTCGGAGTGCGTTTCGGCTGGGCCCCTCCCAGCCATCGTCAGGCGGGTCAGTCTTCGTCCTCCGCATCCTGCTCGTGGAACTCCCGCATGATTTCAAAGATTTCCTGCGGGTCGCAGTCGAGCCCGTCGTACCTGCGAATATCCTCAGCTAGGGCAACAGCGTCCGCAAGTGTCCAGCCGTCGTCCCAGTCCATGTTGTCGTAGAGCTTGTCCAGCAGGAACGCTGGAAGGTCAAAATCCGGATTCGTCATGGTGCATCCTCCTCCATTTCAAAGCGTCAGTCGTTGCGGGGCGCCAGCAGGCGGAAGGTTTTGCCTCGCGCCTCAATTTCATAGCAGTAGAGCGCGGGCGTGACCTCGCCCCAGCTGCTGCGGTTGATACGGGTCACGCGGGTGACATCCGAGAGCTTGCAGCTCTTCATCCGCGGCTGGCGCTGGACGTACTTCAGCGCCGCGCATTTGAAAGCATCGGGCAGGTTTCGGCGAACGCTCTCGTGACGCGCTTCCCGGCGCGCGCGGCGCTTTTCCTGAATAGCCTTGCCGGTTTCCACGTCGGTGTAGTAGTTCTCGCTGATCTGGCAGAACTCGATTTCGGAGAGAATCGCCAGGCGATTGTTCCAGATGGTGTTGCCCAGCGTGTCGAAGCAGTTCATGCGGATGCGGTCGGTATTGCGGCCGACGATGAGGCGAACGCCGTCGGGCTTTTCGCCGCGCCCAATGGTGCGGTCGAGCAGCACGCGGATGATTTCGTCGTCTTTGTACAGGTCGACATGGGCGATTTCGCCCTGCGAGCCGCCCATGGTGCCAGGGTGGATTTGATAGCCCCGGCCCAGCAGTTCGGTGACTTTCTCAGTGAATGCGCGGTTGATATCGTTCTGGTTCATGATAGTACCTCCTTCTCATTTGGAAGCTGTGGCTCCCGCGACCCCTTGCGGGGGTTTCGGCTCCTGCCAGAGAGCCATCGTCAGGCGGGTCAGAGGTACTGGTCGAGGCTGTCGACCATCAGGGGGTCGTTCCGGCACCACTCGGCCACCGCGTTCAGCAGCCACTTCTCGAAGGCGGCGTGGGAGTCGAACTCGTCGGCGCAGAAGGCGGTGCGGTCGCCGCCTTCCATGTAAGATTCCAGGTCGTCGGTGAACACCAGCTTGCCCTCAATTTCAAAGAGCTCGCGGTCGCTGAGCGCCTTCCAGGCGGCGGCGGCCACCTTGCAGTAGCCATCGGGCAGACGGGTGATTTTGTACGCACGGGTCATAAACATCCTCCTCTCGATTCAGAAGCTCAGGAGAAGAGCATGACGTAGTCGTGGGCGGCCTGGGCGATGGCGGCGACTTCGGCGGCGGTGGGCGCGACGTACCACTCGGCCCTGCCGCAGTCGACCCAGATGTGCGGGCAGCAGATTCCGGAGCAACCGTCCTTCCGGGGCGCGAAGAAATCTTTGAAGCGGAACCGCAGGCAGTCGATTTTCCCATCGGTCGTGCTGAGGATGGTAACCTGCAGCGCGTCGTAATGGTCTGCCACGCCGCTGGTAACGAATTCCAGCCGGGCGCGGCGGCTGCCGCTGAGGGAAATGAAGCATGCGCGGCCTGCGTAGAGCGCCTTGCAGGATTTGAAAGCGGTGGTCCTGCCGGTGAAACGGCGGAGTTCCTGTTCGAAGAAATTCATGGTGACGCCTCCTTGATTTGAAAGATTTCATGCGGCTTCCCGCGACGCTCGGGGCGTTTCGGCCCGGAGCCGCCGGGCCATCGTCAGACGGGGATATTTCAAAGCATCTCGCAGGCCTCGAAGGCGGCGAACTCTTCCTCGCTGGGCAGACCGCCGGCAGCGGCCCAGATAAGGTCGTGGGCGGTGCGGGCCATCTGCCGGTTTCCAAGCCTTACCGCCGTGTGGGCAAGCTCCAGCGCCTTGCGGCGGCAGACCGCGTCCGATTTGAAACCCATGGCGATGCGGGCAGCGGTGCAGATGTAGTTCCGGTAGTTTGCGACCTTCCGGTTCACCGAGCGGCCAAAGCTGCCCGTTGCGGCCAGTTCCGCCGCGCTCAGTTCCAGAGTGCCGGCCCGGTCCGCCGCGGCGGACGCTTCCCGCAGGAGCTCGGCGGTGGTAATGGTTCCCCTCTGGTAGCAGGCGACGGCCCTGCCCAGCCGGGCGATGGCGGCGTCGGTGCGGCAGCGCAGAGAGGCCGCGCGGCGGAGCGTGGCGTTGGATTTTTCCTTCATGGTGAGACTCCTCCTTCTAAAAACTGTCCGCCGCGTGTCTCAGCGGCGGATTTCGTGATTGGCTTCCTCAGCCAGGGAGACCAGCTCGTCCGCCTGGTCGCAGGCTTCCTGGGCAGCCTGGCTGGCCGCAAGGTGCGCGGCGAAGACAGAGGCGTTCGTTTCGGCTTCTTCGGGGTCAAGTGCGTCGGCGGCGTTCTCGGCGGCCTTCTGGGCGGCCCGGCAGAGCCAGTAGGCGGCGTCGCCCACCTCCCAGGCGGACGGGGCCTCTTCGAGCAGTTCCCTTGCCGCGACGGCGGCCTGGGCGGCGAGATTCGCGGCGACGGCGGCCGCGCGGGCTTTTCGGACTTCGAGCTTCATGGGGCAGACCTCCTGTGTTGATTTTGCGGGCTTTCCGCGACGCTTTGTGGGACCGGCACTGCCGGCGCGTTTCGGCTGGGAGCCCTCCCAGCCCTCATCAGGCGGAGCTGTGGTCAAAGCGGCGGTGCGCGTTCCATCCGGGGTTCCTCCTTTCCTTTTTCCTTTCGGGCTTTCCGCTCGGCGCCGGGCGGAAAGGTTCGGTCGTTGGGGGCACCCAGAGAGCCTTCTCGAGCAGGCGGACTGGGGCAGGGTCGCCGGGGCGGGCGTTCGCGCTGGCGGCGCGAAAACCGGGAGCCGGTCGCGGTCGTTGGGGCGGGCCGCCGCGGGGGCGGCCGGGGTTTGGGGCGGCGGGCTTTTCCCCCGCCGGCAACGCCAGTTTCGCTCTGGCCGGGCAAAAAAGCAAGCCACAAAACGGCGAACAAAAAAAGACTTTCCGTCGCCCAAACGTCGCCGTTTCGTAAAAACTGGCTTTTCCGCGCGTTATAAGGAAGCGCGCCGTTCCGGCCGGCCGCGCGGCCGGAAAAGCCCCCGCCCGGGCAAAGGCGACCGCCGTTGTCGGCTTTCGCACTTCGCCGTGAAGAAGTCCGGGCGGCGCGGTCGGCTTTCGCGCTTCGCCGTGAAGAAGTCCGGGCGGCGCGGTCGGCTTTCGCGCTTCGCCGCGGCGAACTCCGGGCGGCGCGGTCGGCTTTCGCGCTTCGCCGCGGCGAACTCCGGGCGGCGCAGTCGGCTTTCGCGCTTCGCCGTGAAGAAGTCCAGCGGACGGGTCGGCTTTCGCGCTTCGCCGGGGAAAAGTCCTGCGGCGCAGTCGGCTTTCGCGCTTCGCCGTGAAGAAGTCCAGCGGACGGGTCGGCTTTGCGCCCCCTAGGGGGGATCGAATCTCCGGGAGCGTTTTCTTCCGGACCGGGGCGCCCTCTCGCGTGAATTTCCGACAAATAGGGGGCCCGGGGGCCCCACACCCAAAATCGCGTTCAGCCGTCCGATGGGGCGGCTGTTTTGCTGTGAAAAGTTATGCTCAGAAGCAGGAGGTTTTCCATGAATACCAGTATGAACATCCAGAAAATCAGCGTGGATCAGCTGAAGCCCGCAAAATACAATCCCCGCAAAGACCTGAAGCCCGGCGATCCGGCGTATGAAAAGATCAGGCGCAGCCTGCATGAGTTCGGCTATGTGGATCCTGTCATCTGGAACGAGGTCACGGGGAATATCGTAGGCGGGCACCAGCGCTATAAGGTACTCGTTGCGGAAGGCGCGACAGAGATCGACTGCGTGGTCGTTCACATCGAGAACAAGCAGGAAGAAAAGGCGCTGAATATTGCTCTCAACAAGGCTGTCGGCGAATGGGAGCCCGTCGCACTGGCGGATCTGCTCAGCGACCTGAAGATCAGCGGCTATGACGTGGACGTCACCGGCTTCGATGCGGCGGAGGTAGACGATCTGTTTTCCCAGGTGCACGATAAGGACGTTAAAGAAGATAATTTTGACGTTGGGGCAGAATTAAAACAGCCCTGTTTCAGCAGAATGGGCGACGTGTGGCATTTGGGCAGGCATACCGTCATCTGCGGCGATACGACCCTGCCGGAAACCTTCGAGCGACTGCTCGGCGATACGAAGGTCAATCTGGTCTGTACGGACGCGCCCTATTTTGTGGAGCTGAAAAACAAGTCCGGCACCATTGCCAACGATGACCTGAACGACAAACAGGCCTATGAATTTCTCATGAAATGCTTCACGAATTTCAAGAACGCCATGGCGAAGGACGCATCCATCTATGAGTTTTATGCCACGATGAAGACGCGCGTTTTCTACGACGCCTTTGAGGACGCGGGCTTCAAGGTGGGCGCGGGGCTGGTCTGGAAAAAGCCGAGAGCGCCGCTGATGCGCACCGACTGGAAATTCAATATGGAGCCAATCATCTGGGGCTGGCGGAAGGACGGCAAGCATATCTGGTACGGCGATCAGAAACAGACCAGCGTGTTCGAGTTTGACGGGATCAAAGACTCTGAAAAAGAAGGCTTCGGCCACCCCTCCTCAAAGCCCGTGCCGCTGATCGCCTATCTGATCAAACAATGCACGCAGACCAACGGGCTGGTGCTGGACGGCTTTCTCGGCTCCGCTTCTACGCTCATTGCCTGCGAGGAGATCAGCCGCTCCTGTTTTGGTGTGGAAATCGAGCCCAAATTCGTAGACGTAGCGGTGAAACGTTATGTCCATTATCACGACGGTCAGACGGAAGATGTTTATCTGATGCGCGATGGTCAGCGGATGTCGTTTGAAGAAGCGATGGCTGAAATGCAGGAATCGGCGAATGGTTCGTAACAAAGACGACAGAAAAGCGCAGAGGCCTTGCAGAACTAGCGCTTTGCAAGGCGTTTCGCTTATGCGGCAAATCGCAGAAAGGAGGGAGTTTACATGGCGATGGCAGGAAGAAAGCCCAAGCCAACGGCGCTGAAGAAGCTGGAAGGCGACCGTGGCAAGGGACGGCGGCCGCTCAACGAGCGTGAGCCAATTCCGCCCAAAGGCGGCGTGAAATGCCCGGCCTGGCTGCTGCCCGAAGCGAAAAAGGAATGGAAGCGGCTGGCGCCCGCGCTGGAAGCCATGGGCGTACTGACAATGGCCGACACGGCGGCCTTTGCCAGTTACTGTCAGGCGTATGCCCGCTGGCGCGAGGCTGAGGACGTCATCTCCCAGCACGGTCCGGTGTTTAGAACGCCTTCCGGATACCTTCAGCAGCTGCCCCAGGTCAGCATTTCTCAGCAGAGCCAGAAAACCATGCACGCCTTAGCCGCGGAATTTGGCCTGACGCCCGCCTGCCGTACCCGCATCATTGCAGGCGGAAACGCAGCGGATGCGGAGGATCCCATGGCGAAGCTGCTGAAGGGCGGGTGGCAGGACGATGTTTGACGAAAAGAAGGCGCGCCGCGTCGTGCGCTTCATCGAGTGCCTGAAGCATACCAAGGGCGAATTTCACGGCAAGCCCTTTAAACTGCTGCCCTGGCAGGAGAAGATCATCCGCGATGTGTTCGGAACGGTGCGGGATGAAGATCCTGAAATGCGGCAATACAATCAGGTGTATATCGAGATCGGAAAGAAAAATGGAAAGAGCGAGCTGGGCGCGGCGCTGGCGCTGAACATGCTCATCAACGACGATGAGTGGAAGGCGGAGGTCTATTCCTGCGCCAGCGACCGCCAGCAGGCGGCCATTGTGTTCGATGTGGCGGTGGATATGGTTCGGCAGAACCCTACGCTGAGCCGGCTGATTAAGATCATCCCCTCCACCAAGCGCATGGTGTACCAGCCCACGGGAAGCATCTATCAGGTGCTGTCCAGTGAAGTGGCGACCAAGCACGGCCTGAATGTTTCCGCCTGTATCTTCGACGAGCTTCACACGCAGCCCACCCGCGCCCTCTATGACGTAATGACCCAGGGCAGCGGCGACGCGCGCAGGCAGCCGCTGTGGTTCTTCCTCACCACCGCCGGTACAGACCGCAATTCCGTCTGCTGGGAGGTGCATCAGAAGGCGCTGGATATTCTGGAAGGACGCAAGCATGACCCGCGTTTTTATCCCGTGGTCTACGGACTTCCGGACGATGCGGACTGGCAGGATGAACAGAATTGGTACAAATGCAATCCATCGCTGGGATACACCATCACCATCGACAAGGTGCGGGACGCCTACCGCAAGGCGCTGGAAACACCGGCGGACGAGAATATGTTCCGCCAGCTGCGCCTGAATCAGTGGGTGAAACAAAGTATTCGGTGGATGCCGATGGACAAATGGGATGAATGCGGTGCGCCGGTCATTCCGGGCGATCTGGAGGGGCGCGTCTGCTATGCGGGGCTGGATCTTTCGTCCACCAGCGACCTGACCACGCTGGCGCTGGTCTTTCCGCCCAGCGACGTGAGCGAACCGTACATCGTTCTGCCCTTCTTCTGGCTGCCGGAGGATACGCTGCCCCTGCGCGTCCGGCGGGATCACGTGATGTACGACGTGTGGGAAAAGCAGGGATTTCTTCAGACCACCGAGGGCAATGTGGTACATTACGGGTTCATCGAAAAATTCATCTGCGAGCTGGGCGAAAAGTACAACATCCGGGAGATCGCCTACGACCGCTGGAACGCCACGCAGATGGTGCAGAATCTGGAGGACGACGGGTTCACCATGATTCCGTTCGGGCAGGGCTTCCGGGATATGTCGCCGCCGACGAAGGAACTGATGCGGCTGGTGCTGGAACACAGGCTGGTGCACGGTGGACACCCGGTGCTGCGCTGGAACATGGACAACGCCTTCGTGCGCACCGACCCTGCGGGCAATCTGAAGATCGACAAGCAGAAGTCCACGGAAAAGGTGGACGGCGCGGTGGCATTGGTCATGGCGCTGGATCGGGCGATGAAGAACCAGAACAGCGGCGGCTCCGTGTACGACGAAAGAGACATGATTTTCCTGTAAGTGGCGAAAAGAGCGCGAAACGCTTCAATTCGCCCCGATTTTGCACGGTTATTGCACCCAAACAGCTGATAATAAGCAGAAAAGCGCGCGAAATCATCACGAAAATCGGCGCTTATTGCCGGAACAGGAGGTCAATATGCCGCATACGCCCAAACGCCCCTGCCGCTATCCCGGCTGCCCCAACCTCTGCGACAGCGGCGTCTACTGCGAGGGGCATCGCAAGGAATGGAGTCACGACGCCCTTCGCGGCGGCGCAGCTGCCCGAGGATACGACGCCCGCTGGCGAAAGGCACGAAAGGCTTTTCTGTCCCAGCATCCCCTGTGCGCCGAATGCCAGAAAAACGGCCATCTGACCCCGGCCACCGTGGTAGACCACATCGTTCCCCATCGCGGAGACCGCGATCTTTTCTGGGATGAAAACAACTGGCAGCCCCTTTGCAAGAGCTGCCATGACCGGAAAACGGGAAAAGGACTGTAACAACAGGAGGACTCCATGAAAAATCCATTTTCATCGCTGTTTCGGGCACGGGACAAGCCCGGAAGGAACGAAAAACCGACGGACAGCGTCAGCTCCGCCGCCACCTTCTATTTCGGATCCAGCGCGTCCGGAAAATCGGTCACGGCGACCACCGCCATCCAGATGAGCACGGTCTACGCCTGCGTGCGCGTCATCGCCGAGACCATCGCCAGCCTGCCCCTGCACGTATATCAGAATCAGGGCGAGGGCAGCGTCAAGGCGCCGGAGCATCCGCTGTACCGCATTCTGCATGACGAGCCCAACACCGAAATGACCAGCTTCATCCTGCGGGAGGTCATGCTCACCCACCTGCTGATTTACGGCAACGCCTACTGCCAGATCCTGCGCAACGGGCGCGGCCACATTCTGGGGCTGTATCCGCTGCTGCCGGATCAGATGCAGGTGGACAGAGACGACAGCGGAAAGCTCATCTACGACTACACCACCCGCGAGAGCAAGGTGGTGCGCCTGCGCCCGGAGGACGTGCTGCACATTCCCGGATTGGGCTTTGACGGCGTCATGGGCTACAGTCCCATCGCGCTGGAGAAGAACGCCATCGGTCTCGGCCTTGCCGCCGAGGAATACGGCAGCAAGTTCTTCTCCAACGGCGCACGGCCCAGCGGTATCCTGACTCATCCCAATACGGTAAAGGATCCGAAGAAGCTGCGGGAAAGCTGGAACGCGGCCTACGGCGGCTCCGTCAACTCCGGCAAGGTGGCTGTGCTGGAAGAGAACATGAGCTATACGCCCATCTCTATCCCCAACTCGGAGGCGCAGTTTCTGGAGACCCGCAAGTTTCAGGTATCGGAGATCTGCCGCATTTATCGCGTACCGCCCCACATGGTGGGCGATCTGGAGCATGCTACCTTCAGCAATATTGAGCATCAGTCCATTTCATTCGCCGTGCATACCATCCGTCCCTGGGTGGTGCGCATCGAGCAGGCCATGAACCGCGCCCTCTTCGCCGAAAAGGAGAAGGGCGTTTTTTATGTCCGCTTCAACATGGACGGACTCATGCGGGGCGCGTATAAAGAACGCATGGAGGGCTACGCCATCGGCCGGCAGAACGGCTGGCTGTCGATGAACGACATCCGAGGTCTGGAGAACATGAACCCCGTGCCCGAAGAGGATGGCGGAAACGCGCTCCTCGTCAACGGGAACATGGTTTCCGTCCGCCGGGCCATGCTGGGCGGGTCGGAAAGTACGACGCAGGAAGAAACTTTGGAGGATTCAACTTGAGCAGAAAACTTACGCTGGGCAGTCTCTTTGACGGCGTCGGGGGCTTTCCCCTGGCAGGGAAAATGGCGGGCATCACGCCCGTCTGGGCGTCGGAGATCGATCCGTTCCCCATCCGGGTGACGGAAAAACGGCTGCCCGAAATGAAGCATTACGGCGATATCGCCTCTTTGAGGGGAGGTGATCTTGGGGCTGTGGACGTGATTACGTTCGGTAGCCCCTGTTAGCCAGGATCTCAGCATCGCGGGCAAGCGCGCGGGGCTGGACGGCAGCCGTTCCAGCCTCTTCTATGAAGCCGTGCGCATTATTACTGAAATGAGGGAAAGCACCGATGGAAAATATCCAAGATGGGCGGTATGGGAAAACGTGCCGGGCGCCCTGTCCTCTCAGAATGGGCAGGATTTCCGCTGCGTCCTCGAAAGTCTCATCCGCATCAAAGACCCCGAGGCAGATGTTCCTGTGCCGGAGAACGGGCGCTGGCTGCCTGCAGGCGAGATCCTGGGCGACGGTTATTCTCTCGCCTGGCGCGTCCTCGACGCCGCGCAAGGTTGGGGCGTCGCACAAAGACGGAAACGTATATTTGCTGTCCTCGATCTTGGAGGACACAGTGCCGGAAAGGTTCTCTTTGAGTCCGAAGGCCTGTCAGGGTATACTCCGCCGGGCGGAGAAGCGCGGCAAAGAGCTGCCCGAGGTTCTCAGGATAGCGCTGGAGCGGCAGGCGAACGGGTAAGCGCGGCGGGGTTTTGCCGCGAGCACAGTGCGGACAGCCGGGGAATCGGGTACGAGAAAGAACGTGCGCCTACGCTGCGTGCGGGAGTGGTACCCGGCGTGGCGATTGACTTCAATCCCACCGACAGCCGGATCAGAATCAGCGAGGACGGCGTCTGCCAAACGCTCTGCTCACGGATGGGTACGGGCGGGAATCAGGTGCCGCTGGTGTTCGGTCTATCCTCCGACCAGAGCCGCGCCATGCTTTCGGACAATCCTCACGCGGGAATCTACGAAGCGCAGACCAGCCGAACACTGGATACGTCGGGCAGCAGTCCCCAATGCCACCAGGGCGGCATGCTCGTTGTTGCGCCTGCCGAAAGCCCCTGCTACTGCCTTCAGGGCTCCATGATCGGGCGGAAAGCAGAGAACGGGCCGCAGGGCGACGGAATCAACCGCGAGGTGGCGTTCACGCTGGATACGTCAGACCGCCACGCCGTATATGCCATGACCACCGGCAGCTTTACGCAGGTGGATCAGGAGAAATCCCCGCCGCTCATGGCGCGGGATTACAAGGATCCGCCCTTGGTGGGCAGGGACGAACAGTCCTCCGAGCCGGAAGGCGCGGCATACGCCATGGATCGCGCCTGTTTCTCCGCCGGTCAGAACGCGCAGTACAGCATGAACATCGGAAGGGAAAAGGTACCTACGCTCACGGCGCAGGGTCCTGGCGCGGTGACCGCGCCCGAAACGGGCTATGTCGTGCGGCGGCTCACGCCACGCGAATGCTGCCGATTGCAGGGGTATCCCGACGGCTGGACGGAACAGCTGGGTACAGAGAGGCCAACGGACGAAGAAATTCGTTACTGGGCAGGGGTGATCGGGGAATGGTATCGTGCCTCAGGCAAGACGGCAAAGGCGCCCAGCCGAAACCGAATCGTCAAATGGCTCAGGGATCCCCGCACGGACAGCGCGGAATACAAGGCCTACGGCAATTCGGTCTGCGTATACTGCGTCTTTTTTGTGCTGGCCGGCATCGTTTGGGCGGAAGAAACGGAGGAGAATGCGAATTGAGAGAACTCAGCTTAAACGGCTATATCGACGACGAAATGTGGTTCGGGGACGAGATCACCCCGGAGTCCCTTCACGAAGCGCTGTACGGAGCAGAAAACCAGCTTGCGGACGACGTGCATATCCGGCTGAATTCCTACGGCGGCAGCTGCAACGCCGCCGTGCGCATGTTCGACGACGTGCGCGCCTACCCCGGCAGCGTGCGGATCACCGTCTCCGGCACGGCGGCTTCCGCGGCGACGGTGCTGGCCATGGCGGCGGACAGGCTGGAGATGACCCCGGGCAGTCTCTGGATGATCCACGACCCCAGCGTCGTAGCCTGGGGCAACGAGCGGGAGCTCATGGACTCTATCCGGCTGCTGCAGGCGTGCAAGGAGAGCATCCTGAACGTGTACCAGCGCCGGTGCAGGCAGAGCCGACAGGAGGTGGCCGCCATGATGAGCGCCACTGCGTGGCTGGACGCACAGTCCGCGCTGCAGTATGGTTTCATCGACGCCATCTCCGAGAACGGCAAGCCCGGCGCGCCGGAGAACGCCGGGGAGCGCAGGGAGAATCTGGACTTCGCCAAGGCGAAGGTACAGGCATGGCAGGATCGCCATAAGCCCAGGCTGACTCGCGCTGAGAAGCAGGAGATTGCGGACGAGGTTCAGCCTTCGGCGGCGTTGCCTGACGACGAACAGACGACCGCATCCGGCAACGCTAACGATATGGCGCAAGAACCTGCCGATGTTGCCCCGCCGGAATCCTCCGGCATTCCCGTGACCCAGCTGCAAAAGCGGCTGGGTCTGCTCATGCCCGCCAGCCGGCGCTATGAGCATCTGGATCGCAATAACGAACGACACAGTAATGATGAGGAGGAAAAACACCATGAGCAAAATTCTTGATCTGCGCCAGAAGCGCAGCGACGTATGGGACAAGGCGAAGGCGTTTCTGGACGAGCGCAGCGGCGAGAACGGCCTGATGTCCGGCGAGGATACCGCCATCTACGAGCGCATGGAGCAGGAGGTCGTGGATCTGGGTCACGCCATCGAGCGTGAGGAGCGGGCCGCGGAGATCGAGCGCGAGCTGAACGCTCCCGTGCGTCCCGCCCTGACTTCCCGTCCCCTGCGCGCGCCGGAGACCCGGCAGGGCGTCGCATCCGACGCGTACAAAAACGCCTTCTGGGCGCATATGCGCAATCTGGACCGCCGCAGCCCGGAGGTGCGGGACGCGCTGCAGGTGGGCACGCTGTCCGAGGGCGGTTACACCGTGCCGGACGAGTTCGAGCATCAGCTGATCCAGGGGTTGGAAGAGGAAAACATCATGCGCGGGCTGGTGCATAAGATCACCACCTCCTCCGGCGACCGCAAGATCCCGCTGGTGACCAGCAAGGGCGCGGCCTCCTGGATCGAGGAGGAAGCCGCCATTCCCGAGAGCGACGACGCTTTCGGTCAGATCACCCTGGGCGCTCACAAGGTGGGCTGCATGATCCGCATCTCCGAGGAGCTGCTTCACGACAGCGCCTTCGATATGGCGGCTTATATCGCAGGGGAGTTCACCCGCCGCGTGGGCGCCGCCGAGGAAGAAGCCATTCTTGCGGGCAACGGCACGCACAAGCCCACCGGCCTGCTGCACGATACCCTGGGCGCGGAGCTGGGCGTGACCGCCGCGTCTGCCGTGGCCATTACGGCGGACGAGCTGATCGACCTGCAGCATTCGCTCAAGAGCGGATACCGCCGCAAGGGGCTGTGGATCATGAACGACGCTACGCTGAAGCTGCTGCGCAAGCTCAAGGACGGTCAGGGGAATTTCATCTGGCAGCTGGGTCTGCTGGCGGGGCAGCCCGACACGCTGCTCAACCAGAAGGTGCTGGTGTCCAACTACATGCCTCTGCCCACGGCGGGCAGCAAGGCCATCCTGTACGGAGACTTCAGCTATTACTGGCTGGCGGATCGGGAGGGCCGTTCCCTGCAGCGCCTGAACGAGCTGTACGCCGTCAACGATCAGGTAGGCTTTAAGATCACCCAGCGTGTGGATGGCAGGCTGATTCTCCGTGAAGCGGTGAAGTGCCTGCAGATGAAGGCGTAAGCAGAACCATGCGGAGCCGCTCCGCCCTGGGGCGGCTCCTGCAGCAACAGTAACAGTAGGAGGAAATTACAATGCGCAAAGCAGACCCCGTTGCGGACGTCACCCGGAACACCCACAACTATTTTGCCCAAGGCGGCAACGAGCTGGTCATTGGCGGAAAGCTCACCTTCCTGCCCGGCGCGACCATCGAGGGCGGCGACGATCTGTTTACGCCTTCACTGCCCTTTGATCAGATCGAATATGTGCCTGACAGTGAAGCAACTACCATTGCCGCGCTGAAGGACGCCTTTAATGCCCTGCTGGCCGCCATCCGTAACGCAGGTCTGATGGAATCCGCTCCGCCTAACTGAGGTGAGCTTCAATGATCGTTACCGTGGATGAGGTGAAAACCCATCTCCGTATCCAGCACGACGAGGAGGACGCCTATCTGACCGGCCTGATTGTGCAGGCACAGGCTGCGGCGGAGGATTACTGCCGGACGCAGTTTCCCGATCCCGCGCCTGAGCCTGTGCGACTGGCGGTTCTGCTCATGGTGGGATTCTACTATGAGAATCGGGATATCCCTGACATGACCACCTACAAGGCCATGCGGATGGCATTTGACAGCCTGCTGTATCCCTATCGCGATCCGGAGAAAATGTTTTGAGGCGAGATGCAGCATATTGTGGATAAGCCTGTGGAATGTGTGAATATGTTGTGCTTCAACAAAGGAGGTGACGGCTCATGCGCGGCTATAAAAACTTTGAGGGCACGCCCCACCCCGGGGATCTGTGCCATCTGGTGGAGATCGGCTATACCGAGAACGCCATCAATGTGAACGGCTATCCTGAACCAAAGGACGTGGTACTCTGCCGCGTATGGGCCAGTGCCGTCGACGCGGGCAACCAGCATTATCGGGCTGCGGACGTGATGAATACCGAGCAGGTCATCAACTTCACCATTCGCTATCGCAGGGACGTGAAGCCCGGTATGTGGGTGAAATTTCAGGATGAAAAGTGGATCATTTCCACGCTGGGCGAGTATTCGTTCAAGAAAACGTACCTCGGTCTGAAAGCGTCCATTGCGAAGGGAGTGAGCGGCTGATGCGTCAGGTACAGGAAGCGCTTAAAGACATCGGTATTCCCGTTATCGCCGGTATCTGGCGCGCCACGTCCGAAAACCAGAATCCGCCGCTGCAATACGTGGTCTATTCCAGCACCACTACGGAAACGGCCTTTCAGGACGATCGTCCTGCGGGATATCGCACTTACATCTATCTGAATCTGTGGAGCGATATCGACCCCACCGAAATGGCAAATCGCATCCGTCAGGCCATGTACGACGCGGATTTCTGGATGCTGGAGGAAAGTGACAAGGGATATAATCAACCCGCCTACGACCCGGCCACCCGCACCTACACCGTGCAGTGGACGTGGGTCTACTGGCAGGACGCCATGGGCTAACAGAGAAAGATTCACCTTGTCGGCGTTGACCGACTGGCCCCTGAAATGATATAGTGACTGTGCATTACACAATCCCTAGTCCGGAAAGGAATCGCGATATGAATGATGGAGAACTGATCGCAAAGGTGCGCTCGTCCATGTACAGGCAGTGCAGGGAGCGCGGATTCGCCGCGCCTGTCGATGTGCTCATGGAAATCGGCGTACTGCCGAAAAAGGGTTATGAGGATTGGCGATACGGGCGCGTGGATTATCTGGAACGCGTATGTACGGTCAATCTGAAGAAGCTGTCTGCTGTATTGCGTGAAATGCGTGCATATGCCAGAGCGCAGAATCTGAAGCCCTCATTCTGCTGTTACAAGCGCTGGGGCGTGAAAAAGAAAGACGGTCAGGGGCGAAAGCCTGTCATTCTGCTGCGTTTCAGCAAGAGCGGCACAGCGGAGATCGAGCGCGGCTATGCCACGCATTACGTGGCCGAGCATCGCGTCGCCGAGCTCAAAGCCGAAAGACAGCAGACTGACGCTGAAACGCTGCCCTCGGAAGAAAGAGTCTGAATCGGCAGGTTCTCGTTCCTAAAACCCCGGCTTTTTCTCTTTGCCGTGCAGGCGCACTGATGCGCGCCGCACGGTTTCTTTATGCCCGAATTAGGAGGTGATTCCCGTGCCGATGGAACTGCAGGGCTTTGATAATCTGCGCGACGATCTGACCAACATGGCGTCCAATCTGGAGTTCGGCGCGGGCGTGAACCGTGCGCTGCAGGAAGGCGCAAAACCCATCGAGGAGCAGATGCTGCACAACGCTTCTTCTGATCCCAAGATTATCACCGGCGCGCTGCACGGTTCCATTCGGACGCATAACGTGCGCAAGTCCCGCAGCGGCGGCAAGTACATCACCATCGGCGTGAAGCATTCCGAAAAGGGCGCGTACTATGCAAACCCGGTCGAGCACGGCCACGGCGGCCCCGGCCCCGCTCCGGCCCATCCCTTCGTGCGCCCCGCCTTCGATGTGCGCAAGGACGAGGCGTATCAGATCATGAAGAACATTCTGAAGGACGAATTACTGAAATAACTGCAAGGAGGATATCTATATGGCAAATCCCGCTGCTTCGCCTGCCGTAAGCTCTACGGTGGGCCTTAAAAACATGGTCATTGCGCCGCTGACGGTGGACACCGAAGAGACGCTGACCTACGGCGATCTTCAGCTGGTCGCCGGCGCAATCGAGGCGTCCATCACGCCTCAGAACGCCGATCCGGACGTGCAGTATTTTGATGATCAGGAAGGCGATGTTCTGTATCCCGATCCGGAGCTGACCTTCAAGACCAAGCTGGCCGACCTGCCGCTGATCATTCAGGAGATGATCTTCGCCAACAAAATCGACTCCAATGGCGTGCTCATCCGCTCTTCCACCGACAAGCCGCCCTATTTCGCGGTGGGCTTCAAGAGCGAAAAGGCGAATCACAAGTATCGTTTCGTCTGGCTGTACAAGGTGCGCGCCAAGCCCGTGACCGAGAGCTATGCCACGAAGGAAGGCAAAAGCATCACCCGCCAGACCGGCGAGGTGGAATGGACGGCTATTCGCCGCACCCATGATAATCAGTATCAGGCGGTGGCCGATGAAGGAGAAAATGGCTTCACGGCTGAAAAGGGCGCGACGTTCCTGGAAAGCGTGTACGAGCCGGTATTCACGTCCAGCCCGTGACCGCTTTACTCCGTTGTTCTCCGCGCAGTGTGTGTTGCGCGGAGAATCTTTTCGATGACATAGGAGGCAATCGCTATGATCACCTGCACCCTCAAGGATAAGAAATATGCCGTAGATTTCGTCTCCGGCCGTGCGCTGCGCGAGATGGAACCGGCGGCGAAGATGTACGCCCGCATCGTGGCGTTGTCCAACGCCGCCGTCAAGGGCGAAGAGATCCCGCAATCGGAACAGGTCAGTATTCCGGACGCAATGGACGTGATGATCCGCTGGTTCTGTCTATTGTTCGGAAATCAGTTCACCCCGGACGACGTCCTGGATGGATATCCCGTGGATCGCCTGATGCACGATATTGCCCTGGCGCTCATGGCGGTGCAGACCCAAACCACCGAAATCCTCAATGAGTTCCCTACGAAGGCGGCGAAGGAACCGGCGACGACGGAGACGGAAACGGAGTCGGAAGAGATTCCGCTGTTCTGACGCTGCCTGAATTCATCTATTCCACCTACAATTCGCTGCTGGAATCCGGCTGGCGCATGGATGAGATCGACCGCATGGACATGCCGGGATTTCTGAAGATTCGGGCATGGAACGCCAAACGCGAGCAGGAAAAGAAAGCGCCTCGCCAACGCTATATTGACGAGGTGTGGACGGAACTGAAGCCGTAATGGATTCTCTATTTCTCCAGATAATCCCTGCAAAACGCTGCGAGGCCGGGAATATCCTCAACTGCCGCTTCCCAGACGAGTTCGAAGTCGACAACGCCGTAGTGATGCGCGTAATTATCGCGCGTCTTGGCGATCAGGCTCCACGGAATCTGCCTGTGTGCAGCGGTAAACTCCGGCGTAAGCTGCTTGGTCAGCTCGCCCAGCTGCAAAATGCACATGGCGACCGCGTTCTGGTAAATGTGAGATGAGAGAAACTTTTCTTTGTCGTTCTGAATGGCGTCCAGCGTTTCCTCGATCTGACCGCAGTATTTCAGCATATGCTCGATACAATTCCGATTTCTTGTGTTTTGATCAGTTCTGGGCATAGATCAGCACCTCTTCCGGTCGGATATCGTTCAAAAACTGCGGTGTGAGCATCTGCGTGGTCAGCAGATCCAGATCCTTCTGAAAGCCGTCCTCCAGAGCAATCTGCATGCCGGATAGCTGGAACAGCGAACGGAGCTGCCCTTTGTCAATGCGGAAATCGAGATCGCTCTTCGGCGTGGCTTCGCCGCGGGCGTAGGAACCAAACAGATACATCGCGGCAACGCCATATTGTTTGGCAATGGGCGCGGCAATGGCCCTGATTTCATCCAGCGTGTAAACTTTATCGCTCATAGCGGCGACTCCTTTCTCGACAGATTGTTTCCACCTTTATTATACGCGAAAACCGTCGCTTAATCAAGTAAATTCAATGCAGACAGGCAGGTGACCCGTCATGAGCGAGACGCTCCGCGATCTTGTGGTATCGCTGTCGCTGAACAGCGATAATTTCACGCGCAACATTAAATCCATCAATAAGCAGATCCAGGAAGCGGAGTCGGCGTTTCATCTGGCTTCCACCGGCGTGGAGAACTTCGAGACAACCACGGCGGGACTGTCTGCCAGGCTGTCCACGCTCCAGCACACCTTCCGGCTTCAGCAGGACGCGGTCGGCCAGTACGAGCGCGCGCTTCAACAGGCCAGCGATAAGCTGCAGGAGTGCTATGCCCGGCAGAACGACTACGCCCAGCGCCTGACGGACGCAAAGGACAAACAGCAGCAGCTGAAAACAGAAGTGGCCAGCGCTGCTCAGGCGTATAAGCACTATAAGAATACGCTGGGCGAAACGGACTCCGCGACCATTGCGGCCAAGGCGAATCTGGACGCCTATAAGGGCGAGTATCGTGCTGCGGTTCAGGAAGTCAAAAAGCTGGAAGGCCAGAACGTCGCGCTGAAAAAGTCTACACAGAACGCGGCGGACGCATTCTCCGCGGCGCAGACCAAACTGAACGGTGCGAAGGGCGCGGTTAAAGAGACTGTCGCCGAGATCGACCGGTGCAGCCGCCAGCTCGCCCTTTCGCGTACCAGCTGGGCGTCTGCCGGAGAAGTGATTCAGGCCAGTCAGCGCAGCATTGCTTCCATCGGCAAGCAGATGAAAACTGCCGAGAGCAGCTATCGTCTGGCGGCGGCAGGCGTGAAGGATTTCGACAAATCCGCCGCTGGACTGTCTGCGAAGCTGGCACTGCTGAATGAGAAACTCGTTTTACAGCAGAAATCCGTCGCCGAATACGAAAAAGCCCTGAATGCCGCAAAGGAACAGCTGCAGGCCGCCCAGCAGGTCAGCGACCCGGACAAGATCCGTCAGGCCACCGACGCGATGCAGGATGCGGAAACCGCGCTCAACAATGCTCGCGCCGCAGTAAAGCAGACGAAGGCTGACATTGCGAATTGCAATAAAGAGCTGAAAACCGCACAGTCCGAATGGACGAAGGCCGGAAAGAGCATGGAATCCTTCGGCAAGGCCTGCGATGCCGCCGGAAAGAATCTGATCAAGGCGGGCAAGCTGCTCTCCACCACCCTGACCACGCCCATTGTTGCGCTGGGCACGGCGGCGGTCAAGGCGTCCATCGACTTTGAATCCTCCTTTACCTCGGTGCGCAAAACCGTAGATGCGACGGAGGCTGAGTTCGACCAGCTGGCGGATACGTCGAAGAAAATGTCCACGGAAGTTGCGGCTGGTACGGATGAGATCAACGAAGTCATGGCGGCGGGCGGTCAGCTGGGCGTGGCCACGGAGCATCTGTCGGACTTTACCCGCGTCATGATCGACCTGGGCAACTCCTGCGAGGATCTGAATGCAAATGACGCCGCCACCACCATCGCCCAGTTTGCCAACATCATGGGCACGAGCCAGAGCCAGTTCAGCAACATCGGCTCTACGCTGGTGGATCTGGGCAATAACTTTGCCACCACCGAAAAGCCCATCATGGAAATGGCGCATCGCATGGCCGGCGCGGGCAAGCAGGTCGGTCTGACTGAAGCGCAGGTATTAGGCTTTGCGGCGGCATTGTCCTCCGTGGGCATCGAAGCCCAGATGGGCGGCTCCGCTTTCTCCAAGGCACTGATCAAAATGGAGGTCGCTTCCGCAACAGGAAGCGAGGCGCTGGACGATTTCGGCAAGGTCGCCGGAATGACCGGACAGCAGTTCAAAGCCCTGTGGGACAGCGATCCCGCCGCCGCATTCCAGTCGTTCATCGTGGGACTGTCCAAACTGGACGACGCGGGCGAAAGCGCCATCGCAGTGCTGGATGAGATTGGCATCAAGGAAATTCGGCTGCGCGATACCATGCTCCGTGCCGTCAACGCAACGGATCTTTTCTCCCGGGCGCAGAATATGGCGACCAGCGCATGGAAAAAGAACACCGCGCTGTCCGAGGAAGCGAACAAGCGTTATGCCACCACGGAGAGCAAGTTGAAGAACCTGAAAAATACAGCTCTCCTGTTTGGTCAGCAGATCGGCGACGACCTGAACCCCACCATTCGCAGTCTCATCGATGGCGCGGAGGAGCTTTTGCAGAAGTTCCTTTCCATGGACGAATCCCAGCGAAAGCAGATCATTCAGTTCGCGGCTTATGCCGCCGCTGCCGGGCCGGTACTGCTGGCGCTGGGGAAGATCACGAAGGGCGTCGGTACGGTATCCACTGCTTTCGGCAAGTTCGCCACGTCAGTTGGCAAGGCAGGCGGCGGCTGGAAGGGATTTCTGACGGTTCTGGGTAAGTCCCCTGCTGTATGGTTCGCCGTCGCCGCCGCAGTGATTGCGGGAACCATTGCGCTGGCGGACTATGTTTCCGGCGCGAAGCAGGCCCGGGAAGCGCTCAAGGGCATGGAGGAGACGGCGAAGCAGTGGAAGGATACCGCCGCAGAGACCTTCTACGACAGAAGTGCGGGACTATCCTTCTTCGGCATGTCGAAAAGCGACTTTGTCCGCGACCGGCAGTCCGCACAGAAGTGGCGGGACGGATTGCTGGCGGTGTGGTCGGACGGCGAAAAGGAAAGCAATGAGATCGTCGCCCACTGGACGGATTCCTTCAAAACGCTGACGGACAGCACGCGCACGGAGCTTCAAGCCCTCAAAGACACGGCAGACAAGAGCGGCTATACCGGCGTTTCACAGGGGATTGCAGCGGATATCAAGACGCTGGATCAGATGGACGCGGAGATCAGCCGACTGCTGAAGAAACGGCAGAACGGATACTTCTCCGAAAAAGATCAGATCCGTTTGCAGGAGCTCATCGACACCCGCGAGGCCATTGAGGTCAAGTATCATCTCACGCCGGAGGACACGGATGGGTTCTCCACCATTGCCCAGAAGGTGGAAGCGGAAGTCGCCCGCGCGCAGGCGCGCGGAAAAACGGATGCGGACGTGACTGTGTATGAAAACGCCGTGAAAGCCGCCGCTGAGGGCATGGCTGCCATCAATCAGCAGATTGATGAGCGCTATGATAAAGAATATGCGCTCATTCAGTTGATCGAGGATTCTACGGAAAAACAGGCTGCGCTGGATGCTCTCAACGCCCGCTACAACGAGGAACGCCGTGCCGCCGCGCAGGAATACGCCGAAACGCTCGCATCCATCGTCATGCCTGTTTGGAACCAGCCGGAAATCCAACAGGCCAGTCAGCAGATGGATGAGCTGTTCACGAAGCTGCGCGAATACAGCATGGCCAGCGAAAGCGAGAAGCCCGCGCTACTGGCGGATTTGCAGGCGCTGTCGGCCAGTATGGACGAGGGTTCTCTGACGGAGTATTTGTCGCTGATGACGCAGATTCAGTCCCTGCTGGACAGCGGCATGAGCGAAGCTGAAGTGCAGGCGCTGTTCCCCGATATCGACTTTTCTTCGCAGCTGGATCAGTTTGCGGGCATTGTCAATTATCTTGATCTCATCAAGACCGATCTGCCCGGCCTGTACAGCATGTTCGGCGAAGCCTTGCCCGAAGAGGTGCTCAAGATCGCCACTGACCTCGACATGACCGGCGCGCAGGCGCGATGGGATGAGTTTGCCGCCAACCCCGGCGCGATCACAACCGAAGCCATCATCACCGGTCTGTCCGCCGAGAATCAGCAGGTCAAGGTGAATGCGTTCATTTCCGCTTATACCGAGATTCCCGAAGGGGCCAGCACCGCTTCGCTCACGCCGAAGGGACTGATTGCCTACGTTGAAAAATACGCCGAGGTCACAGGCGGCGCAGACGTGAGCGGACTGACGCCGGAAATTGCGGAGTGTCTGGTAGCTGGTTATAAGGAGCTGGCTTCCGGCGCAGACGTTTCTCTGCTGAAGCCGGATGAGATCGTCGCTTATATCTCGCAATATGCTGAACAGCAGGGTGTGGATATTTCCGCGCTTTCTCCCGAAGGGTTGACTGCCTTTGTCATGGCCTATGAGGAAACGACGGGCGGCGCGCTTACAACGGCGCTGACCCCAGATGACGTAACCGCCATGGTGGCGAAATACCTCCAGGCGGAGAACGTCAATCTTTCCGCCCTTACGCCGGATCAGATCGAAGCCATCGTCAGCCGGTACGCCGAGGCGGCGGGCTGCGACAAATCTCAGTTGCTGCCTTCGTTTACTGCCTACATCACGGAGTATAAAGAGGCAGAGGGCGTAAGCGTGCCCAAGCCGAAAACGCAGGTCATCATCACCGGCTATGATTATCTGGCCTATCGCCAGCTTCAGAACAATCCCGACCTGACGCTTGAATTGCCCGTGCGTCTGGGCGAACTGCCTGACGGTGAACTGGACAAGCTGATGGCGGACGGCAAGGTGAAATTCTGGAAGGACGGCGTGGAAGTGCCCATTGAGGCGGTGCCGGATGGAACCATTGACGCAAGCACCGTGGCCAGTTTGGATCAGGACGGCACACTGCACATCTTGATCACCCCCGAAATCACCGGCACGAAGGAAGCGATTGACGCCCTCTCGCCGGTGGTAGACGAAGTCTACCAGCTGGGCGGAACATGGAAGGAAGCGCTGGCAGGCGTTCGCCCCACTACGACAATGGACATGGTGGATAGCGGCTTAAAGCGGATTCAGTCTTATCAGGAAACACTGGATTACAACTGGTGGGACAAGTTCTGGGCCTCCTTATTTGGCGCATCTACGAATCTGGGAGGCCTCGACCAGAGCATGAAATCGGACTTCAATGCAAACAGAGTGGCAGAGTTGTCCGCCTATGTTGCGGAAATGGTCAGCGCCATTCAGCAGGGCGAACAGGTTCCCAAAGAAGATCTGGAAAATCTGCAGGCCATTGTGGACTTCCTGAATGGGTTGGATGTAACCGGCACGGGCGCGCATATCCGTGAGGGCATTGCACAGGGCATGACGGAAGCAGGCTTCGACAGCGATGCGGAGACAGTAGCTGCCAATCTGGAAACTGCACTAAATACAGCGCTACAGATTGAATCACCCTCCAAACGAGTAAAGCCTACCGGCGAATATGTTGCAGCAGGTGTTGGCGAGGGTATGAGCGGCTATGACTTCTCCGCTGATGCACAGGGTATGGCTTCCGGCATTGAATCCGCATTGCAGACCGCTCTGACGGGCGAAAGCCTGAAGAGCGCCGGAAATGCCGCAATGCAGGGCCTGGGCAGCACAATGACTGCTTATCCCATGTCCGATACAGGCCGTGCGGTCGCAGCGAATGTGCGCTCGGCAATCCAAACCAGCCTGAACAGCAGTACCCTGCGCTCTGCTGGGGTAAACGCTATGGCGGGACTAAGAGCAGGTATCCTTTCCGGGCGCTCCGGCGTGATCTCCGCCATGCGCTCTGCTGCCCGCGAAGCCGTGAACGCGGCAAAGAAGGAACTCAAGATCAAGAGTCCTTCGCAGGTGTTCCGGGACGAAGTGGGCGTAATGACCATGCGCGGCTTTGGCGCGGGCGTGCTGAAGGAAAGCAAAGAGCAGGCGAAGGTCATCCGCAACGCATCCCGCTTCCTGACGGGCGAAGCACAGACCGGCGCGATTGTCACAAACAGCAGCGATAACAGTAAAACTTACAACAGTAACGTGTCCTCGACTATTCAGGTACAGCAGATGGTGGTGCGGGACGAGCAGGATATCCGCTCACTGGCGGTAGAAATTGCGACGCTGACCCGAAGACAGCAGCGCGGAAAGGGGCTGAGAATGGCATGAACGACTGGTTCTCTTGGAACGGGGAAAAGTGTACGGAATACGGCATTCATGTGCTGGAACAGCCGCCGATCACCATTCCCGCCGAACGCGCAACATTTACCAATGTGCCCGGCAGACCGGGCAGTCTAACGACGCTGGAAGGCGACGACGTTTATGACGATATGATCCTGACAGCGCAGTGTATGATTTCTGATCCGGGCAACATTCATACCATTGCTTCCTATCTGAAAGGAAGTGGGAAAGTCACCTTCGCCAACAGGCCGGGCGGCTTTTATTATGCCCGAATCGTGAATCAGATTCCCTTCGAGAAGATCCTGCGAGGCAATCCCCATCGCAGCTTCGCAGTGAACTTCCGCTGCAAGCCCTTCTGGTATCAGGAAAATGTGCCGGAGATCACCGTAACGACCTCCGGCACGTTCATCGCCAACCCCGGCAGCGTGTTTTCGGAACCGGTCATCAAGATATACGGCTCCGGTGAAATCACCCTCATGGTCGGCATGACCATTGTGGAGCTGGATGGCATAACGGACAGCATTACGCTGGACAGCCCGCTCATGGAAGCCTATCAAGGTGTGGTCAGCATGAACAGTTGCATGAGCGGTGATTTTCCGACACTGCTGCCGGGTCAGAACGCCATTAGCTGGACGGGCGACGTAACGAAAGTCGTCATTCAGCCGAAGTGGAGGTATCTGTAATTGCTTCTGCTTGCTGATTTTACTTCAGTGTGTTATAATCTGATCGATAAATCGGAATTTGCGAGGCGAATAATTATGGATGTATGCAGTTTTATTAAGGCTGTGTTGGCTCAAGATGAGAACACAATCAGAAACTTCTTTTACAAAGATGCGTATGTGAATTGGCATTGTTCCAACGAGCACTTTACGGTCGATGAGTTCATTATCGCAAACTGTGAATATCCAGGCGATTGGGATGGAACAGTTGAACGAGTTGAAGTGATAGGCGATTTATTCATTACAGTAACAAAAGTTTATCCCCAAGATAGAAGTGCGTATTTCCATGTAGTGTCATTCATAAGAACAGCAAATGATAAAATTGTGTCAATAGATGAATACTGGGCTGATGATGGGACTCCCCCACAATGGAGAATAGATAAGCATATAGGCACACCAATTATATAAATTCCAGTTTATCTTTTGAGCGTCCGCCGACTGGTTGGGCGCTTTCTTTATGCCCTGAAGGAGGTGATTTTTCCTGATCTGTGTATATCCCGCCGACTGCACCGACTTTTCCAATAACGGCCTCGGCGCGGTCACGCCCATGTCCTGCACCGTAACCGAAACGCTGAACGGCGAATGGGAACTGACGCTGGTGCGTGACATCGATGAGCGCGGCAAATGGACACGGCTTTCGGAGGGTTGCATCCTTCGTGCGCCTGTGCCCGCCGCCATGACTCCCAGCGTCGATCTGGTGGCGCAGCAGTACCAGACCAGCACCTACGACGTGCAGATCTATAAGATCACGACCAAGAGCGGGCCGCTGCACCTGCGCTCCGGTACGGGCACGAATTACCGCATCTTGGGCAAGTACAAAAAGGGCCGTGAGGTTATCGTGCTCAACAAAACCACATCCAGCTGGTATGAGGTGACCGCCCCGGATGGTAAGCACGGCTATATGGCCAGCCAGTATCTGACCTTCCAGCGCACAGAAACCCAGACGGTACAGACGAATGTGGGCTTCCGTAATCAGGTCATCGAAGCCCGTCAGCTGCGAGATCAGCCCTTCCGCATCTACCGCGTGGTGCCGGAGCTGGACAAGGTCACCGTCTACGCCCGGCACATTTTCTATGATCTGCTCGACAACATGATCAAGTCCCTGAAGCCCTCGCCCTCTGCGGTGGGGGCTTCTGTTGTGCAGGATCTGTCCGGAGCCTGCCTTTCGGCGCATGACTTCACCTTTTATTCCGACCTGACCAGCACCGCCGAAGAGGTGGAATGGGAAAACATCAATCCCGTGGAAGCCCTGCTGGGCGAAGGTGGGCTGGTGGAGAAGTACGGTGCGGAACTGGCAAGAGACTGGTTCGATGTGTTTCTGGTGAAGCACGTGGGCAATGACACGGATGTATCCATCCGGGAAAGAAAAAACCTGACCGGCATTTCGTATGACGTGGACGAAACGGATGTAGTCACCCGCATCATGCCCACCGGCGAGGACGCGGACGGCAACGTGCTGTATCTGCCGGAATTGTATATCGACTCTCCCAACATCGGCGCGTATACCCACCCGAAATGGATTCATCTGCCGGTATCGGAGGCCAAGGAAGTAACGGACGGCGACGAACCGAAAAGCAAGGCGCAGTGCTATGCAGAGATGCGCAAAGCGGCGCAGACTGAATTCGATACAGGCTGCGACCTGCCAACGGTGACTCTTAAGGTGGACTTCGTGAACTGCTCAGATGCGGAAGAGTATAAGCAGTACGCCGCGCTGACGGATATCTTCCTCGGCGACCGAGTGCGCGTGGTGGCCCGGCGCATCGGTGTGGAAGTTTCCATGCGCATGACCCAGTATACCTACGACTGCCTGACAAAGAAATACACCTCTGTGACGCTGGGCACTGTGGCCGACGCGCTGGAGGGCAGCATGATCTCCGCACGCCAACTGGCCAGCGGCTCCATTACCGGCGCAAAGCTGGCGTTGAACTCCGTGGGCAGCGGGCAACTGCAAACCGGCTCGGTGGGCAGCTTGCAGATTAAGAATGCGGCCATTGGCTCCGCCCACATTCAGGACGCCAGCATTTCCCGCGCCCATATCGCCGAGGCGCTCATCGACGTGCTGAACGTGAACGCCCTGACCGCTGTCACGGCAAAGATCAGGGAACTGGCAGCGGGGAGCATCACGGCAGATGAGCTGTATACCTCTATCGCCATGATCGCCACAGCCCAGATCACCACGGCGAATATCATCAACGCCAATATTGACTGGGCACAGATCGAGCGGCTGTCGGCAGACATCGCGGAGATTTCCAAAGCACAGATCACAACCGCCAACATCAATGAAGCCAATATCGACTGGGCGGCCATTACGACGCTCTCAGCGGCGGTGGCCAGCATGGTCAAGGCCGACATTGGCACAGCGGATATCGATTGGGCGCACATCAAGGATCTGGCGACAGATACGGCGATCATCACCCAGGGCACGGCGGGCGAATTGTACATTGCAAGGCTTGCTGTAACAGAAGCCAACATGGTCTCCCTGACGGTGGGCGAGCTGGTGGTCAAGGGCGCGGATGGGCACTTCTACTCTGTATCGGTCGATGAGAGCGGCAATGTAGTTTCTTCCCTCAAGCAGGTGTCTAATGACGATGTGGCCGATTTGAGCATCAACGGCGGCGAGAAGATCATCGAGGGCAGCATCACGGCAAAGACGCTGAACGTACAGAATATCTTCGGCGACAACGCCGTCATCCGCTCCCTGATCGCCGCCAATCTGGATGTGGACACGCTCTTTGCAAGAGAAGCCACCGTCAACGCTCTCAACGCCATGGACATTACGTCCAACACCTACCTGCGCCTCATGGTGGCGGGCAAGGCGGACAGGGATGATGTGGACACGCTGGATGAGCGAATGGATGCAGCAGAGCTGAAGCTCACCGACGACGCCATTGTTTCCACGGTGCGCGGAAGCCGGCAGTATCAGCAGGATCAGGCCGACCTGCTGGCTCGGATCAGCGAAAACAGCCAGATCACCGTGGCAGAAACCGCACCGGAGAACCCAGCTGAGGACGCCCTCTGGCTGGATACATCCGTTCAGCCCAATGAGATGAAGCGCTGGAACGGCGCGGTATGGGAGGCGTGCGGCGCAGACGTAGACCTGTCGTCCTTCTATACGAAAACCGAGATGGATACGCGCTTTGAGCAGACCGACGCGGCCATCGCTTTGAAAGCGGATAAGACGGAAACAGACGCGCTGTCCTCCCGTGTCGAGGCGGCAGAGCAGAAGGTCACGCCGCAGGCCATTACCTCAGCGGTCACGTCCTCCGCGCTGTACGCCTATGAGAAGTACGCCGGGCGCAATTACTGCCTGAACTCGGGTAATATCCATACCTTTGTGGACAACAGGTACCGCTATGCCAACGGAACCACTTCCACCTATACCGGCTGGAACCTGAACGTCTCGGACGATCTGTTCGCTCACAGCAACAGCGGCGCCAATATCCGCATTTCCTTTGATATTAAGCGTACCGACGTGGACACCAGTGCGTCCGCTACAGCCAACGTGTATACCGGTATCTGGGTCTACTACCGCTATCTCGATACGGATGGCACGACGATCAAGACCGCCGGGCGCGGCTGGTACCTGCGCACTACGGATGGGGGCTTCGCCGCTACGGATGAGGACTGGGTGCGGATGCGCTTCGGTCCGCTGAACCTGACCAGCTTCGCTCCCACTGCGATTACAAACTTCTCGCTGGGAACGGCAGCCTCCAACGGCGTCACCGGCACGGTGCAGTTTCGGAATATCAAGCTGGAGGTGTTGGAGACCTGGACGGACTGGAGCGCCGCGCCGGAGGATGTCTATGGCCTGGCCAATCGCGTGACAAATGCAGAATCCAGAATCACGCAGAACGCCAACAGCATCGCCCTCAAGGTCAGCACGTCCACCTACGACACTGAAAAGGTCTACCGCGGCAGCGCCGCGCCCACCACGCTGTATACCAATATGCTCTGGCTGGATACCAGTACCACGCCGAATCTTTTGAAAAGATATACCGGCAGCGCATGGGCAGTCGCAGGGGCGCAGGAGGTAAAGAGCTCCGGCATCTATATCGGCCCCAACAATGTGGCCATTACCACGGAGAACTTTCTGCTCCAGCTGCTGGATCCCGCCGACAATGAAAACATCCTCATGGAGATGAGCGCCAACGGCAATGTGGGCTTTAAGGAGCTGTACGCCGATGAGGTGATCTCCGATTCAGTGGCTTCCGCTTACGGCGGACCGTCCTATCTGTATGTCAACACTTCGTATTCTGGCGCAAGCGATACCTACTTCCGTTCTCTGGGGGATGCGGTGAAGGCAGTGAACAATCGCTTCCTGCACTCGAACGTGTATATCTACCTGCCCAGCGAAGCCGGAGAGGTATATGAGCCTTCCGGCACGCAGATTCAGGGCGTTACCGGGCCGGGAAAGCTGACCATCTACGGCTATGCGGGCAGTCGACTGAACAGCTATATCTCGGTGAAGGGCTGCTCGGCGCATATCTGCTTCCAGAACCTTTCCCTTCGGGAGATTCGAACGCTGAACGGCAGCAGCCGGAATCCGTATCTCATCGAACTGCAGATGAACCGCTATGTGGAGCTGAACAACTGCACGCTGGACGCGAACAACGTGACCTATGACTCGGTGTATTGCCGAACGACCCACGCCTATCTCTACAACTGCGGGCTGTACAACGCACTGCAGGGGTTGGAAGTGTTTATGGGCTGGGCGTATGTGCAGAACTGCAAGGGCTCCTGCTCCTGGGCCATGGTTTCCTACGCAGGCTACATCATCTGCAGCGGTACGGCGCCCGCCGGTTCCCGGAACAAGGGCAACAACGGCCAGATCTTCGACACGGGCGTAACCGTGGATTACGGTACGGCCATTCCCGTGGTCACGCCGGACAACACGGCGCTGCTCTATGCTACTGCCACGAAGTCCTATCGCGGCGGCTGGCGCTCGGATACGCAGGACGTGATCCAGGGCGTGTATTCGGACAGCGGATATAAATCATCCCTGAACTGGAACTACGGCTGCATGTGGTTTGGCAATCTCCGCTCCATGCTGTCGGGAACAACGATCAAGTCGGCTACGCTGACGCTGCACCGCAAGACGGGCAGCGGTGCAGGCAGCGCAAAGACGCTGTACCTGTGCGCCATTAGCAACACTTCTGCCAGCGGCGCGCCGGGCATTGCGGCGAACTACGGAGCCATTGGCACGATTGGCCGCAACGAGACGGCGACCTTTGCCATTCCCGTGGCGGCGGTGCAGGGGCTTGCCAGCGGCACCTACGGCGGGCTGTGCCTGTATGAGAGCCCCTACAATTTCGGCTCGTCCACCTATTCCGGGTGCTATATGAGAATGTCCGGCGCGGATACCAGCCAGCAGCCCTGTCTGCGGGTGGTCTACAACGACGGCGGAAGCACCGTTGGCTGACAAGGAAATTTTGAAGGAGGCTTTGAAAAGTGCAGATCATTATCCCACTGGAGGGGCGGGTGCGAACGGTCATCCGCTCCTCTTTCGTTGCAGCAAAACGCACGAGCGAAACGAAGTATACGCTTTCCGGGGACTCTTTTCAGATGACGGATGTAACGGCGGAGCAGGTGCTCATCCTGCCGGACAGCGTGACCGTCACTGAAGGAGAACTCGTCACGGACGCACTGAAAATGCAGGCGCTGCCATTCGAAGGTTTCATTTCTGTCAGCGAGGAGGAAGCGCTGCCCAACGTGTTGGGACTTCTGCTGCGCTCCGCCGTGGCGGATGGAAAGCTCACCGACGCGGAGCTGCTTTCGGTGCAGCCTGCGCTGGAAGGGCGCGTCTGGCAGCCAGGGCTTTCCGTGCAGGTGGGCGACGTGTACGGCTATGGCGGATTCCTCTGGCGCTGCGTTCAGGCGCATACCACCCAGAGCGACTGGTCGCCGGAAAAGGTGCCCGCCCTCTGGCACAAGGTGGAGGTCGTCCATGAAGCGGAGAAGCGCGTCTGGCAGGCAGGCGTGGATTACGCCGTGGGCGACGCAGTTTTTTACCCGGACGCGGGAGGTACGGAGTACGAGTGCCTGCAGGCACACACCGCTTTAACCGGCTGGGAGCCGCCCAACGTGCCCGCGCTGTGGCGTGAGAAGGAAGCGGAGGCAGGCACATGAGGTACAGCGCAGACAAGCTCGCGGGCATCGACCTGGGGCGGCAGGGAGAGAATCTGGCCCGCACGGTGGAGATCGACGTGAGCGCACTGCTGAGTCGGTGGCCGGAGGCGGTCATCTCCCTGCTGGTCAAGCGCAAGCAGGATGCGGAGCCCTATATCGCGGATGCGCACGTGGTCGACGGAGTTCTCTACTGGCCCATTACCGCGGCAGATACGGCGTCAGCCGGAGATGGTAAGGTAGAGCTTCGCGCCGTATGCGGGGAGGTGCTGGCTAAGTCGACCACTGGCAGTACGCGGGTAACCGCCAGCCTGACCGGGAACGAGACCGAGCCTCCGGAAGCGGCGCAGGGCTGGGTAGACCGGGTCATCGCGGCGGGCGGGGATGCGCAGGTGAGCGCAGAAGCGGCGCGGGAGGCTGCGACGGAAGCAAAGGCGAGCGCGGAGAGCGCAGAAGTTTCTAAGGCGGAAGCGCTCAGCGCACGGGACGAAGCAGAGTCGTTTGCAGTCGGTGCACGTACCGCTGCGGAAAGGGCTGATGAAAGTGCAAAGAGCGCCGCCGCATCCGCGTCCGCAGCGAAGGAATCCGAGATCAACAGCAAAGCCGCTGAAGACGCTGCGGGTATCTCTGCACGAGAGACAAAAGCGTCTGAGGAACAGGCGAAGGCTGCGGAAATCTCTGCGCAGGGGTCAGCGGAACGAGCAGAGACCGCACGGCAGAAAGCGGAAGAAGCAGCAGCCGATGCGCACACCGACAGCGAGAGCGCGAAAGCATCTGAAGCAGCGGCTCTGAATGCTCGGAACGAAGCGGAGACCTTTGCAGCAGACGCGCGTACTTCTGCCGAGGCAGCAAAGAGCAGCGCGGAGGCCGCAGCCGGTTCCGCGTCCGCAGCACAGGAGTCCGAGATCAACGTCAAGACGTCCGAAGAGGTAGCGGCCACCTCTGCACGAGAGGCAAAAGCCTCGGAAGAGCAAGCAAAGGCGTCGGAAACCGCCGCGCGGGAGTCTGCGGAACAGGCGGAGACAGCTCGACAGAAAGCGGAAGAAGCCGCCACAGCTGCGTACACCGACAGCGAGAGCGCAAAAGCATCCGAAGCGGCGGCATTGAATGCTCGGAACGAAGCGGAAGAGTTTTCGTCCGGCGCACATGCTTCTGCCGAGGCAGCAAAGAACAGTGAGAAGCAGGCCGTCGTCGCCGCGTCTGCCGCACAGGCGTCCGAGACCAATGCCAAGGTGTCCGAAAACGCTGCGGCAGTCTCGGAAAAGAACGTCCGGACAGCCGAAGCCAATGCCAAGGCGTCCGCTGACGCTGCGCTCGCCGCTCAGGAGAAGGCAGAAGCATCCGAGCGCATCGCGAGTGAAGCCGCCGAACGCGCCCAGACCGCCGCGCAAAAGGCGGAGACTGCGGTGGAAACCGCGGCGGACGAGGTGCGAGCCGGACTGCTGAACGATGGGCAGATCGCGTTCACCTCCGCATGGAGCAGCCGGCAGACGGTGGAGCGGCTCTGTCCGGAGGTGGAAGCGTCAGGTAATCCCGTGCAGCTTCCCGACCTGCTGGGCGGGCATCCCCTGAGCGTGAAGCATTCCTTTACACCTATCCAGCACTTCGACTGGATGAAAAAGGACGCCGCGACCACGCAGCGCACCACCACGGGCGCACAGCTGCTGGATATCTCCAAAGCGACGGTAAACGGCCCGCATTACGGGCTGAACATCCGAATCGAGGGCGAATGGATGAAGATTGACGGAACCGCGAATGTGAAAGCAACCGGCCGATATTCCTTCGCGATCCTCAACGTCGGACAGCCCGAGCTGCAGGGCAAGGGATACGCCGTCGCCTGCTTTGGGGACGGCAGGATTGAAGGAAGCTACGGCCTGCGCAATGAGAGCGAATCAGCCGTCGCCGTCTATGCAACGCTCTCTCCGGACACGGCTTTCAGCGCGGCGTTTCAGGTCATGATCTCCGCCGAGGCAGCCGGCGCATGGGAACCCTATACCGGCGGTCAGGCCGCGCCTGCGCCCGGGTATCCGCAGCGCCTTGCGGACAGCCACCCGGCAGGCGAATACTGCGTCCCCTGCACTGCGCCGGAGGGCGGCTATTGGAGGCTCTCGCTGGACGCGCCGCTGGGCAGCGTGGACGGGTATGCAGACGCACTGGAGATCGACGCTTATACCGGGCGGTACCGCGTCGTGCGCCGGACGGGCGTGATCGTGCTGGACGGGACGGAGGGCTGGTCCATAGGTGGAAAACTGCGGGAGGACGGCTCGGACTGGTATTACCAGAGCAATGCCAAGATTGCGGACGCGCCGGACGCCAGTGCGACGCCGCTGCTCTGCGATCATTATCCGGCCAACAACATCTCCAACAGTACGGCCAATACGGGTGTGGCCATTATATGGCAGCGGGTCCGCGTGCGCTGGGGCGCGGAGGGAACGACCGGCGACTGGCGGGCGCAATTGGCCGCGTCCCCCATGACCATCCGCTATGCGCTGGCGCAGGCGACAATCATGGCGGAACAGGCGGTGCGCAGTAATGCGGCGGCAGGAACGGCGCTGAAGCCGGAGACGATGGAACTGACGGTTCCCGACCCGGAGCATCTCTGCGCGGTCACGGGATACGATGCGCTGAAGCTGATGCGGTGCGGGAAGAACCTCATCTCCCAGGAACACGCGATGCGGGGCGTATATGGCTATGTACTCGGCGCAGACGACCTGAAAAAGGAGTCGGTCTTTCTGGTCAGCGGGTGTACATACACGTTTAGCTTTGACAAGGCTTTTTTGAACAGAACCCACCTGTACGCAGATAAGACGAGTCCCGAGTACGACCCGAAGCTGATGGGTTATTACGCGCCGGGAGAAAAGGCGAAGACGTTCACTTTCGGCAGGCCGACGGGCTGGTATCAGTTTCACCTGTATAACACGCCCACATGGACGGAGCAGCCCTTTACCCGGTGGCAGCTGGAGGTTGGAGCGGCGGCGACAGAGTACGAGCTGTATCGGGAGGAAGCCGTTTATTCTCTTGCGTTTCCGCAGACGGTCTACGGCGGGACGGCGGATATAGAGACGGGCGAAACGAGCGCAAGCTGGCGCCGCTTCGCGCTGGACGGCACGGAAAGCTGGACGGCGGGAACTGCGGGCGAACGAACGTATTTCAACTGCCGCCTGCAGGCGGACGAGAACCTGCGGCCCGTGTCGGGCGGCAGCATAAACGCCGCGAAGGGAAGGCAGAAATGTTCGCATTTTGCCCTGGGCAACCCCTACACAGAGGATGCCGACGATTGTTTCTGGTGCTACAGCGTGGTTTCCAGCCCCTACCCGTACCTGCGATTGCGGAGCACGGCCCATTTCCAGGACGCGGCGGCGCTCAAAAGCTATCTTGCGGCACGGTTTGCGGAAGGAAACCCGGTGACCGTCGTCTATGAGACAGCCGTTCCCGAGCAGGTTCAGGCGACGGGCGGACAGCCCATCCCCGCCCTTTCCGGCGTGAACACCCTGACGACCAGCGCGGACAGCCTGACCGTGCGCGGGCGCGAGGATCTGCGGCGAACCGTCGCATCGCTGCGTCGGCGGATCGCGGCGTTGGAGTCCGCCGCAGTCAATGAATAAGCACAAAGGAGGCAGATATGAAATCCATTTTCGAACAGGTCATCGCCCGGAAGAATTACGACCTTTCCGGGCTGCTCAGGCGCATTGACGCTTACCACGTAGAGGGCAAGCTCACGGATGCGGAACGCGAGGAACTGTACGCACAGGCGCAGACCGGGGCAAGTCCGCAGTACGATTACGGGAGGGAGATTGAGGCTGTCTGGAAGGCGATCCGCGAGCTGCGGGAGGCGGTAGCCGGTCTCACCCAGACCCAGCCCTCCGAGCCGCCTGCGGAAGAAGACGAGTGGCCGGAGTACGTTCAGCCTACGGGCGCACACGACGCATATCAGGCGGGCGACAAGATTTCCTTTCAGGGCGAACGATACGTCTGTACGCTGAACAATTGCGTATGGAGCCCGGCGGACTATCCCGCCGGATGGCAGAAGCAGGCATGAGCAGTCGCAAAATGAAGCGGCTGTTTTTTAATGCAAAAAACACAGGAGGACATGAAAATGAGAAACTTTTCCATTGACATCATCTGGGCAAAAATTCAGATGGCCATTACAGCCATCGGCGGCTGGATCGGGTACTTCGTGGGCGGCGTGGACGGTCTGATGACCGCGCTGCTGATCTTCATGGTGCTGGACTATATCACCGGACTCATGTGCGCCATTGCGGACAAGCAGCTGTCCAGCGCCGTGGGCTTCAGGGGCATCTGCAAGAAGGTGATGATCCTGATGCTGGTGGGCGTAGCGCACATTGTAGACCTGCACGTGGTGGGTACCGGCGATGCGCTGCGCAGCGCGGTGGTGTGCTTCTATCTCTCCAACGAATCCGTGTCCATGCTGGAGAACGCCGCGCATCTGGGACTGCCCATTCCCGAGAAGCTCAAGTCCGTTCTGGCGCAGCTGCATGGGCGTATCGACGATATTGACCACAAGGAGAGTGAGCAGCAATGAGCGAGAGAATCAATATCCCGTTCACCAACGAGCACTTCGTCGCGTTCTGTGAGAAGATGCTGGGTCAGCCCTACTGGTACGGCGCGGTGGTTTATAAATGCACCGAAAATCTTCGCGCCCGCAAGGCGAAGCAGTATCCGGCGCACTACGGTTCCAGCCGTACCGCCCGGTACCGCGACGACATTTCAAAGAAGAAGGTCTGCGCCGACTGCGTGGGACTGATCAAGGGCTACCAGTGGACGAACGGCGGACAGGGCGTCATCGAGTCCATTGGCACGGACAAGGCTTTCACCAGCAAGTACGGCGGCCACGGCTGCCCGGACAAATCCGCCAACGGCATGTTCAGCTACGCGAAAAGCAAGGGCTGCGCCTGGGGTACAATGGACACGCTGCCCGAAATCCCTGGCGTGGCGCTGCGGTTTGACGGTCATGTGGGCGTGTATGTCGGAAACGGATATGCGGTGGAGGAACGCGGCTTCAATTACGGCTGCGTGAAAACGAAGGTTTCTTCCCGGAAGTGGACGCACTGGTATCAGCTGCCATTCGTGGACTACGGCGATGCGGTATTTACCGGCGGCAGCGGCGTGAAAGAAGATGCTCCGGCGAGCGAGTACACACTGGGAACGCGCATGCTTAGAAAAGGCAGCAGAGGCACGGATGTGAAGGCCATGCAGGAATTCCTGCTGCAGCTGGGCTATGCCTTGCCCAAATACGGCGTGGACGGAGATTTCGGCAGTGAGACAGAGAATGCCCTCAAGAAGTTTCAGGCGAAAGCCAGCATTCAGCAGGACGGCGCCTACGGCAGTGAAACCCACAAGGCGCTGATGGACGCTGTTGCGGATAATGACGCGGGCAAGGAGCCTGAACAGCCGAATAAACCCAAACAGCCGGGCGAACCCACGCAGCCAGACGTGCCTGATACTCCAACGACAAAGCGCGTGCACATCGTCTGCGACAGCGGCTCAGTGAACATCCGCGTGGGAAACGGCACGCAGTACGAGCGCATTACTGCCGCGAAGGATGGAGCGTCGTTTGAATGGGTGGCCACCGCCGAAAACGGCTGGTATGCCGTCGTGGTCAACGCCCGCGTGGGCTGGGTATCCGGAAAATACGGGAAAATTGAATGAGCCTCTCTGGCGGTTGGCTTCGGCTGACCGCCTTTTTCTTATTTTTGAGAAATAGCTCGCTGCTTCCATGGCGATTCCGGTTGTCATTGCCAATTGAAGTGTAAAATGTAGGTGATTATCCGTCCGCAAGGGAAAACAAAGAGTTGCTTCTGGATGCATTGTGGCGGAGTACGGTGTCGCCGGGAAAATTGATCTTTACAGGCAGCTATGGACATAGCCGTCTGGCAGCATTCTCGCAGCTTTGAGAAATTGTCTCGTCGTGCAGAGCCGCACCAATTCTACCCGAAGCCTTGCGATGAACAGGTATTTACTCCTTCCTCCAATTATGGCAATATGTCCTTGAAGGAAGGAATATGACTGAGACTTAGGTGTTTTACTCAAGAACAGGTGGCTCCTATTGCGCTTCTCCAGTCCCCGGAAAACGAGAGTTCACGGTTGTTTTTCCTTGTATTGTCCGTCTCTCACAGTTTAGTCAAACAGTTTCAGCAGGTATCCGTAGCCCTCAGATTCCATCTCCTCATAGGGGATGAACCGCAGGGCGGCGCTGTTGATGCAATAGCGCACGCCGTTGGGGGATTCCGGATCGCCGGTGAATACATGACCCAGATGGGAATCTCCCGCCCGGCTTCGCACCTCCGTGCGTTTCATGCCGCGGCTGTTATCCGGCAATTCAATGACCGTAGGCTTTTCAATCGGCTTTGTGAAGGCAGGCCAGCCGCAGCTGCTTTCAAACTTGTCCACAGAGGAAAACAGCGGTTCGCCGGTGACAATGTCCACATAAACGCCTTTTTCGAACTGATTCCAGAATTCGTTCCGGAAAGGATATTCGGTGCCGCTCTCCTGCGTGACGCGGTACTGCTCGTTAGTGAGCTTATCTCGAATAGTCTCGGCAGCGGGCTTTTTGTAATCGCCCGGATCGATTTTCAGCTTAGAGAACAGCTCGATCTCCGCCCGGGGGATATGGCAATAACCGTTTGGATTTTTGTCCAGATAGTCCTGATGATATTCCTCTGCCGGAAAGAAGTTGACCAGCGGCCCGAGCTCCACCGCGAATTTTTCACTGCGCCCCCGTTCTAAGGCGGCGATGCGTTCCACGGTTTCCTTCGACGCTTCGTCGGCATAGTACACGCCGGTCTGGTACTGACTGCCCACGTCGTTGCCCTGTCGGTTCTCCACTGTTGGGTCGATCACGTAAAAGTACGCCAGCAGCAGTGCGTCCAGACTGACCTGCTCTGGATCGTAGGTCACCTTCACGGTTTCCCGGAAGCCCGTGTTTCCACCGACAACGGTTCGGTAGTTTGCGTCGGCCTCGCCTGTGCCGTTGGCATAGCCGCTGACCGCGTCCGTCACGCCGGGAATGGACTGCATCAGCTTCTCCAGCCCCCAGAAGCAGCCGCCCGCCAGATAGATAACATTCTCGCTTTCCATGGGTTCCTCCGTCTTGCTCGTCATGGGTTCTCCCGCCAGCGCAGTCGCTGTAAGCAGTAGCGCGGCCAGCAGAAAAGCGATTCCTTTTTTCAGCGTCATGAATGGTTCCGCCTTTGACAAATCATATGCATTTTTATTCTTTTTCATATTTTCCCTCTTTTCCTTCGTAGAGAAGTTGAAAAAAACGGCTCAGGACCATTGCCCCGCGCCGCTCCTGGTGGATTACATACCGTCCTTCTTCATCATGTCATTCATCAGCGCCTCGTCGATGAGCGCCTGCAGCGCCTTCATCTGCGCCTCGTTGTTGATGCCGCCGAGGATCGCCTGACCGCCTACCACTCTGCCGCTGCGGTCCACCACCACGGTGGTTGGGAACGACATGATGCTGTAGGTTAGCTGCCCAGCCTCGCTGTCCGCAGGGAAGTAGATATTCCGGTATGCGGCACCCTTCACCTCCAGAATCCTCTTGGCTTCCGCAATCATCTTCTCGTCGCCGCCGATGGTGTCGGCGTTGACACCGATCACCTCGCCGCCCTTTTCCATGAGCTTTTCGTTCAGTGCGCTCAGATCGCCCAGTTCCGCAATGCAGGGAGCGCAGGTGGAGAACCAGAAGTTGACCACCGTGACGGAGTTTTCCTTAAACAGCTCGCTGGTGACGGGGTTGCCATCCAGATCCATGCCCTCGAAGGTGGGAAACAGCATGGACGTATCCTCCGCCATATCTTCCTGGTACATTTCGTCCTTCATGCAGCCGCATTCCCCGGTGCAGGTTCCCTCCTCGCAGGGGCATTCGGGAACGCATTTTCCGTCCTTCATGCACTTGCCCGCCAGGATGGTCTCATCCGGCATGAGCTTTTCTTCCAGCATGGCCATCTCGGCGTCCAGCCTGCGGATGGCTTCAATGTCCTGCTGAAGCAGCTTGTACTCCGCCTCGGTGAGCTTTTCCATTACCATCTCCAGCTGCTCCGTCAGGTAATCGGCGTAGTCCATGTCCATGTCCGGCTGCTTGTCCATCATCCCGAAGAACCTGTCCCACAGATCCCTGTTCGCCTCGAACACGGCGTTCAGCTCGTCCTGCAGCATTTCCAGCTTCTTCTGGACGCACGCGCAGCTGTCTTCGCAGACGCACTCCCTCTCGCATGCACAGTCCTCTGCGGTCATGCCGTCCTTCATGCAGCTCATGCCGTCCATGCACATGCAGTCCTCGCCGCACATACCGCCCGCGCACGGGCAGTCGCCCATTCCGTCCTTCGTGCAGGCGCAGTCTCCCTCCGTGACCTGCTTTTCGTCCATTGCGGACTGAATCGTATAGCAGTCGTCTCCGCAGCAGGCGGAAGCGGAGCCCAGGGCAGTCAGCATACACAGCGCCAGCAGCAGCGCGATCCATGCCTTCTTCATTGAAAATGTCCTCCGTTTCTTTTTCTGATTATTTCTCCACGGCATTTTCGCCGGTTGGATTCTTTTCTTCCTTCACCCCGCGCCCCAGCCCGCATCGGAAGCTGACCGCGCCCGTGGGGCAGGCCTTGACGCACATGCCGCAGCGGATGCAATCGGGGTGATCCGGCGTCTTCGTCACGTCCACGTCCATCTTGCACGCTTCTTCGCACCGGCCGCAGCGGACGCATTTGTGCTGATCCGCCTGCATACCTGTCAGCGATACCCGGTTAAACAGCGCGTAGAACGCCCCCAGCGGACACAGCCATTTGCAGAATGGGCGGTAGAACAGTACACTCAGAATAACCACTGCGGCGAGTACAGCGCTCTTCCACGCGAACAGACCGCTCAGCGCATTTCGGATGCTGTCACTGGCCAGTGACAACGGAATCGCCCCCTCCAGCACGCCCTGCGGACACAGGTACTTGCAGAAGAAGGGGTCGCCCAACCCCACCTCGTTGGTAAAGAGCAGCGGCAGCGTCACCGTCAGCAGCAGAATCAGGTACTTGAGCCAGGTCAGGGGCTTGAGCTTCCTGGTGGACAGTTTCTTCTTCGGTAGCGGAATCTTATGCAGCAGCTCCTGAAACCACCCGAAGGGACACAGAAAGCCGCACACGAACCGCCCCAGCAGTACGCCCAGCAGGATCAGCGTGCCGGTGACGTAGTAGGAGAATTTGAATTTGGACGAGCCAATCACCGACTGAACGGCTCCGATGGGACACGCGCCCGTCGCCGCGGGGCAGGAATAGCAGTTAAGCCCCGGCACACAGACGTATTTGCCGTTTCCCCGGTAAATCTGCCCTTTGAAAAGGTTGGGCAGGTGAGGGTTGGTCAGCAGTGCGGCGCACGCCTGCAAAAGGCCCCGAAACCGGGCGAGAAAGCCGGAAACGGGCGGGGCCTTTGCTTTCTTCTTATCCAATGCCCACGCACTCCAGACAGATGCGGATGGCCTTGGACAGCACCGTGCCGGCCTCGCCCCTCCACACGCCGTAGATGAGCATCGCCGCGCCCAGCATAAGAATGCCAAGACGGATTGCGCGCCTTCCCGCAGCCGATGAAACGCGATTCATGTTGATCGCTTCCTCGTTTTCTTCTCGCAGATTCAGGATACGATACAGGGGTTAAAATCTCCGTTAAGCCTGGAAACTTTATGCGCATTTTATGCCTTTAAGCTATACTGTCGGTATAATAGGCGCATAGAGGTACAGAAGGGCAGATTTTCGGAGAGGCGCATGAAATCATTTTGAATATGACGAGATAAGGTTATAAACCGTGCGCCATGCTGTTCAGGCGGATAACTTTGACTGCCCGTCGGCCTTCATCCAACGCTCTCTGCGGATTTTTTCCCTGGAGGGCGTTATTTTTTGTGTTTTTTTCCGAAACTCAGGTCTCGTTTCCATTAGGCACTGAGGAGGGTGCTCCTCAGATTGGAGGCCTTAGCGTGACGGATTTACAGAAAGACCAGATAACAACCATGCGCGGGCAGGGGTACGGATACGCCACCATTGCAAAGTCGGTGGGGCTGAAGAAGGATGCGGTCGTCGCGTTCTGCCGGAAAGCCGGGCTGACGGGCACGAAAGCCACGGACAACAGCCGTATCAGCCTGAGTGCAGAGTTCTGCCCGCAGTGCGGCGCGGCGCTCAGGCAGACGCCGGGCAGGAAGCGCGTCCGATTCTGTTCGAGCAGCTGCCGTGTCGCCTGGTGGAACGCTCATCCGGAGGCTGTCAGGCGCAAAGCCGTCTACAGCTTTGCCTGCGCCTGCTGCGGCAGAGCCTTCACCGCCTACGGCAACGCCGGGAGAAAATACTGCTCTCATGCCTGCTACATTTCGGCTCGTTTCAAAGGCGGTGCTTCGCATGAATGAAGCGGCGTTTCAGTCGGAGCTTCAGTATCAGGCGGCGGTATCCATCGCAAAAAGCCTTCTGCGTCAGGGGCTTCTGACAAGGGAGGAATACGCCGCAATGGATACGGCGCTGGCGGCGGCGTTCGAGCCGATCTTGGGCGCGCTGTTATCGGAAAACGAATATGCGAACAGAACCCCCTGACGCCGAATTGTCAGCTGCAGACAATATTCAGGCGGTATTTTCTACGCCGCTCTTTCCGCTGTTTTCGAATTCTTTCCTTGATACAATCTCCTGTCTGAGTGATATATGGTGTCGGAAAGGAGCGATATTCATGCGAATCGTAAATAAAATCGAGCCAAGGGTACCGCAAATGCCGACTCGCAAAAAAGTAGCAGCTTACGCCAGGGTGTCCATGGAATCCGAACGGCTGCAGCACTCCCTTTCGGCACAGGTCAGCCATTACAGCGGACTTATTCAGAGAAATCCCGCATGGGAGTATGCGGGCGTATACGCCGACAACGGCGTGACCGGGACTAAAGCCGAAGCCCGTGAAGAGTTCAATCGGATGATTTCAGACTGCGAAGCCGGGAAAATAGACATTGTGCTGACAAAGTCCATCTCCCGCTTTGCCAGGAACACCGTTGACCTGCTGAACACCGTGCGCCATCTGAAAGAGCTTGGCGTTTCGGTACAGTTTGAAAAGGAGCGCATCGACTCTCTCACCGAGGACGGCGAATTGATGCTGACGCTGCTTGCGTCCTTTGCGCAGGAAGAGGTGCGGAGCCTGTCGGAAAATGTGAAATGGGGCACCCGAAAACGCTTTGAAAAAGGCATCCCGAACGGGCGGTTTCAAATCTACGGCTACCGCTGGGAGGGGGGTCGCCTGGTCGTTCAGCCGGAGGAAGCCCAAATTGTGCGGCTTATCTACGACAACTACCTCAACGGTCTGTCAGCTGAAACCACGGAAAAGCAGCTTGCCGGGATGGGCGTTAAGTCCTATAAGGGACGGCACTTTGGAAACACCTCTATACGGCAGATACTCGGCAACATCACCTATACGGGCAATCTGCTGCTCCAGAAGGAATACACCGTTGACCCCATCAACGGAAAATCCAGAATCAACCGCGGCGAGCTGCCGCAGTACTGGTGTGAAGACACGCACGAAGCCATTATTCCCTTGGAGGTTTATCAGGCGGTACAGGCTGAAAAGGCCCGCCGCCGTGAGCTTGGGGTATTTGCCAACTGGAGCATCAATACCTCCTGCTTCACCAGCAGGATACAGTGCGGACGATGCGGAAAAAACTATCAGCGGTCAAATCACAAGGGGCGCAAGGATCCAAACGCAAACTATCCCATCTGGATCTGCGGTACGCGCAAAAAAACAGGAAATGCCCAATGCCGGAACAAGGATATACCGGAGCCAATGCTGAAGGACGCCTGCGCCGCGGTTCTTGGACTTTCGGAGTTTGATGAAACCATCTTTTCGGATCAGGTCGAGCGTATCGTGATCCCCGCTCCGAACGAGATGGTTTTCTATTTTAAGGACGGGCGCATTGTGCCGCACCATTGGAAATCGACCATGCGGAAGGACTGCTGGACGGACGAGCGCCGAGCGGCAAAGGCCCGGTATGTACAGCAGCATCAGATCGGCGCAAACATCTCCTGCTTTACCAGCCGAATCCGCTGCGATGCCTGCGGCGAAAACTACCGCAGGCAGCGTTCAGGGCACAAGGACGGCAGTTATGACTCCGTTTGGAGATGCGTTTCATCCTCCAAATGTAACAGCCCCAGCATCAAGGAAGAAACGCTCAAGGCAATCTGCGCCGATGCATTGAGTCTTTCCGAGTTTGACGAGAAGGTTTTCCGTGAGCAGATTGCCTGCATACACATCACCGTACCGTTTCGGCTTGCCCTGCATTTCTTTGACGGACAAACCGTTGAAGCCGAATGGCGGAACAAGCGGAACATGCCGAAGCACACCGAGGAACGCAAGCAGCATATGCGGGAGGTCATGATACAGAAATGGAGGGAACGACATGGCGAAAGTAACCACGATACCGGCGACGATCGCCCGGTTCACGGCGGCGCCGATTAACGGAAAGAAAAAGCGCCGCACCGCCGCCTACGCCCGCGTTTCAACGGACAGCGACGAGCAGCTTACCAGCTATGAGGCGCAGGTGGATTATTACACCAGCTACATCAAGGGCAGAGACGATTGGGAGTTTGTTTCCGTTTATACGGATGAAGGCATAACCGGCTGCAACACCAGGCATCGCGAGGGCTTCAAGCGCATGGTGGCCGACGCTCTGGCAGGCAGGATAGACCTCATCGTTACCAAGTCTGTCAGCCGGTTTGCTCGAAATACTGTGGACAGCCTTACCACCGTCCGGCAGCTGAAGGAAAAAGGCGTGGAGATTTATTTTGAAAAGGAAAATATCTGGACGCTGGATTCCAAGGGCGAACTGCTCATCACCATTATGTCGAGCCTTGCCCAGGAGGAAAGCCGCAGCATTTCGGAGAACTGCACCTGGGGACAGAGAAAGCGATTTGCAGACGGCAAGGTGACCGTTCCGTTCAAACGCTTTCTGGGCTACGACCGAGGCCCCGACGGCAACCTGGTTCTGAATCCCGCTGAGGCGGTCACGGTTCGCCGCATTTACAGCATGTTTTTGCAGGGAATGTCACCCTACGGCATCGCCGTGAAGCTGACCGCAGACGGCGTCAAATCCCCCGGCGGCAAGGATAAGTGGAACAAGGGCGCGGTGCAGAGTATCCTCACCAACGAAAAGTACAAGGGCGACGCGCTATTGCAGAAATCCTACACGGTGGATTTCCTCACGAAAAAGAAAAAGGTCAACGAGGGCGAGATTCCGCAGTACTATGTGGAGGGCAACCACGAAGCCATCGTCAACCCGGAGGTATTTGCTCAGGTGCAGCGTGAACTGGAGCGCCGGAAAACCGGTCAGGGGCGCTGCAGCTGCGTCCACCTCTTCTCCGGCAAAATCAAATGCGGCCAGTGCGGCGAGTGGTACGGCTCAAAGGTATGGCACTCCAACAGCAAATACCGCAGGGTCATCTGGCAGTGCAATCATAAGTTCAACGGCGACGAGAAATGCGCCACGCCGAATCTGACGGAGGATGAAATCAAGGCGCTGTTTGTATCAGCCGTCAATAAGCTGATAACCCGGAAAGATAAAATCATTTCGGCTCTGACGGCGTCCCTGGACACTGCGTTTGACGCTGCCTCCCTCAAATCCGAGCAGGATGAACTGGCGGGTGAAATGGCGGCTGCGTCCGACCTTATTGAAAAATGCATCTATGAAAACGCCCGTGTCGCCCTCGACCAAGCCGAATACCAGGAACGCTACGATGAACTGACCGCCCGGTTTGATACCGCCAAGGCGAGGTATGAAGCCCTGGATGAAACCATCCGCAGCAAGCAGTCCAGGTGGGCAGAGATTGAAGCCTTTCTCAGCTCCCTGGAAAAAGCCGAGCTGGTGGATAATTTTGAGACCAGCCTTTGGTGCGGCTTGGCGGACTACATGACCGTCTATGCAAGGGACGACGTTCGCTTCACCTTCAGGAACGGGCAGGAAATAAGAGCATGAGCTCAAAACAGAACTCCTCGCTGCCATGGTGGCGGTGAGGAGTTTTTTGCGTACTTATGAGATGTAGTTATTCTATAACAGATTATTATATTTTCCGGTGTGTTTCCTTTAGATAGTGTCTACATGAGATCAAGCCAAAACAGCCAGCCAAATAGCGATACACCTGATATGAACAGCAGAAAGGAACGATGACGTGTTTTTCGCATAGCGCGTAGCGATCCCCCTCCAGCGTTTTAACCACAGAAAAGCGTTCTCTACAAGATGCCTGATTTTGTAGAGGTAGCGGTCGTATTCGCGCTGCTCCTTTCGGTTCTTCTTGGGCGGGATGACAACATTTATTCCGGCCGAAAGCGCAAAAGCAACGATTTCCGATGTGTCATAGCCACGATCTGCCAGAAGATTTTGGGCGTCTATTCCCTCGATAAGGTGTATAGCCTCCTTGCAATCAGCTCGGGTGCCTTCTGTGATAATCGCTCTGACCGGCATACCAGACGAATCCACGGCAAGGTGAATCTTGGTGTTGAGCC
>ERZ827458.117-NODE-117-length-145664-cov-6.966053_pt1 | contig 145664 bp, 110 predicted proteins | sample MGYA00519706_ERZ827458 | MGnify/ENA primary metagenome ERZ827458 (study PRJEB31778, sample SAMEA3449309) | human gut metagenome | biome: human gut; feature: human-associated habitat; material: faeces | place: United Kingdom | collected 2010/2012 ... | reverse complement strand
TTATCAAGAAATCATTTCCATACGAACTTGCAAACGCAACCCTTGAATATCTTAAGCTTAATTTACGGGATAATGTATCAAGCCAGATTCCCATTGATATACCAGATAAAGGCGACTATCGCTTCCATTTAGATACAGATAATGATGACTCGCAATAAAAAAAGTTTGCAGACGAAATAATTAATCCGGTCTGTATTGTTCTGCAAGGTTTCATTGAGTTGGTTCGCAGCATATTAAACAATCAAATTAATTATAATATGGAAAAAGACCAACTGACATTCAACGACCTGCCGACTGTGATAGGCGAACTATGCGACAGAATCGCAAGTATGGAAAACCTGCTTATGGAGAAACTTTCCAAGCAGTACAAAACCAAAGAGAACACGCACGTCCCCATGACCGTACAGGAGGCTTGCAACTATCTTAAAATGCCGTTGTCGACCTTTTATTACAAGGTCAAAAAGGACGATATTCCAGTTATAAAACAAGGGAAGCATCTCTACATCTATCGTGACGAACTGGATAGATGGCTGGAATCTTCCCGGAAGAATCCGGCTCCGCAAAGTTTCGAGGATGAGAATGAGTCCTTGCTCGCCTCCCATCGCCGTAAACCGAACCCTAAAAACTGGTAGCGATGGAAAAGACAGACACTATTATTCTTTCTCCTGAAGAATTGGCCGCTTATATGGCGGAGTCAACAATAAGCGCAACAAGTACATACGAACACTCCCCGGTGGTTCTGATGGTTGACGATACTGTTATCGGAACATTGGGAAACTTCAGTGCTTCCATCGGAAAAGCCAAAAGCAAGAAAACTTTCAACGTTTCAGCCATTGTCGCATCGGCATTGAATAACAGCACCGTACTTCATTACCGGTCTACATTTCCCGAAAATAAGCGGAAGATTCTATACATAGACACAGAGCAGGGGCGGTATCATTGCCAGCAGGTATTGAAGCGCATCTTACGTTTGGCCGACTTGCCGGAATACAAGAATCCGGATAATCTGATTATGCTGGCTCTGCGCAAGTTTTCCCCTAAACTACGTCTGGCGATAGTCGAACAGGCCATTGGCATAATACCGGATTTGGGATTGGTCATCATAGATGGCATTCGTGATTTCCTTTACGACATCAATTCCTCCAGCGAATCCACCGACATCATCTCCAAATTCATGCAGTGGACGGATGACAAGCAAATCCATATCCATACCGTCTTGCATCAGAACAAGAATGATGAACATGCCCGTGGTCACATCGGCACGGAACTCAACAATAAAGCGGAAACCATCATGCAGGTCGAAGTGGACAAAGAGGACAAAGCTGTAAGCGTAGTCGAAGCCGTCCATATCCGTGACCGTGAGTTTGAGCCTTTCGCTTTCCGCATAAACGAGGAAGCCATGCCCGAACCGGTAGAGTCCTATCTGCCAAAAGAGAAGAAGACTGGACGACCAACCAAAGGACCGTTCGATCCAGACAAGGAGATTCCAAAGAATGTACATCGTCCAGCATTGGATGCCGTTTTTGCCAATGGCAACATCAACAATTACGATGATTATATAGAACGCTTGAAAGAGGGTTACGGATTACAGGGTATAAAACTCGGTTATAACAAGGCGGTAAAGGTCGCAACATTGCTCAGCGACAAACAAATGGTTATAAAAGAAGGGAAAGATTATGCCTTCAATCCAGAATACCATTATTGAGTTCAACTTTACTTTATTGTCGGGGCGTATATATAAGAATAAAGCAAAGTCGGCAGGAAAACATCATGTGAGATATTCATATTCTCCCCCCTTTTAGAGGCTCATATCATCCTATGTTTCCTATCTGAGTGCCAGTTCACTATACGCATCCTATATGACGTGTCGAGAAGCATCAACAGGTAACTGTTGCGAGATATGCCAAGGTATAACCTCACTGCGTTACGGTTGTACATTGTCGCTCTCGCCTGCTCAGTTCCCTCGCCGGTGCGGTACTCGCAAGCTCGCACCTAGTCAACCATTATAAAACGATTCAAATGAAAGAAGATATTGAAAATACATCGGACTCCTCGAAAGAAACCAGAAGTGTCTTTATCGGAGCTAAAGTCACTCCTACTCAGAAGAAGCATATAAAATCACTGGCCGGGCAATGCGGCATGACCGTAAGTGACTACATATTATCACGTGCCTATAACTTCAAGCCCAAAGCAAGGCTTACGAAAGAAGAAGCTGCTCTGTTGCAGAATCTGGACGATTGTCGGTCAGACCTCATAAAATACACATCCGCCCTACACGGAATGTCCACAAAGCAGCGCATGGCAATGTTCAATCAGATTCCGTTCATGGTCGGCTGGCTCAAGGAACTTGGCAATGTGGCCGAAAATGTCTGCCAGTTCCTGAATGCAGTAAAAGAGAAGAATAAAATTCTGTCTAACCCAAAATCCGAAGAAGAATGATTGCGAAAGCCAAAGCCATATCGCACGGTATAAACGACATCCGTTACATTACCGGCGAATCACAGCACAAAAAACATCCGGAGAAGATTTATCGGGTATTGGACAACCTGTTGCCCTCAGAACCGGACGCTATGGGGATATGGAACTCCATGCAGTTGACCCTATCCCAGCATCGACCGATAAAGAACTCCGTTATCAGAATCGAGCTGAGTCCTTCGCCCGAACATACCCAGTTCTATGACATGGAGGACTGGCAAAAGCTCTGGCACGACTTTGCTGAGGAGTTCGACAAACAAGTGATTATCGGCAAGGACGGAAAAGTCCGTTCTTGCCAAACCAATTTGGCTAATAGCAAATACTCGGTTTGGCTGCATACGGAATCTAAAGGCGAAGTTCCCCATCTCCACGCTGCGGTTTGCCGTTTGGATGAAAATGGCAATATCAACAATGACCACAACATTCATCTTCGAGCACAACGTGCAGCCGAGCGAGTGGCAAAGAAACGTGGCTGGACGACTGCAGCACAAATCCGAAATCTCAACATTCCACAAGTAAATCGGGACTGCATGGAGGTGCTGAAAGCAATGCCATTGTGGTCATGGGATGAGTACAAGAATGCTCTTACCCTGAAAGGCTACGTCGTGTATGAACGAGAGGATAAGAAAGGAGTTCTCCGTGGATATGCGCTCATGCATGGGAATACCAAATACAAGGCTTCCGAATTGGGAGTCAGCAGAAACCTGATGGTCTCGAAACTTCCTGCGACATGGAAGAAGCTGCACCATCAGCCAGCTACCGCCATTAGGAGCGATACTCCCCCAACCGTTCAACAGGCAGCGATACATAAGGTTGCTCCTATTGACTATACCCAATATCTCACATATAGTCAGGATATGATTTCCTATACCCTCAGCTATGAAGGTAAGGATTACAGATTCTATATCCCGGAAAAAGTTCTTGACTGTTTCAATGACGAATTTGATTATAGGTTTATTGCCAACTGTCAGGAACTTACCGATATGGCTGTAGCTATATTTGTTGGACTGATAGATACTCCCAATGTAACAACCGATGGAGGTGGTGGAGGTTCTCAAAGCGACCTTCCGTGGCGCGACAAGGACGAAGACGATTTGCAATGGGCTCGCAGATGCGCTCGTGCAGCCAGTCGTTCGTTAGGGAAGAAACCGAAAATAGGATTAAAACGATAAGCTATGAGGGAGAAATTTGATTTCACAGCTGAAATGAATGAAGCTAAGACGGTAAAAAGCAATCCTCACAACGAATTTTTAGAGGAAGAAAACCGCCTGCTTAATTTAAACGTAAAGGAACTGGCCAAACTGAATGACAATGTGCATGAGTTGCGAACAAAAGTTGAAAAACTGTCCGAATCCATCCAGAAGTGTGAACCATACATTTCAGACGAAATGCAAAATCTGGCTCTAAAATTCGGAGCTACCCTTCTCTGTAATTTTGTCGGCCAGATAGAGAACAAATGCAAAGAAGCCGAGCGAAGAATTAAGAAAGCCGCCAACTTCATTCCCATCCCGGCTACCGCATTTTACATCACCATTATAATACTGGTTGCCCTATCTTCTTTTTTCGTCTGCATCATTGTGGCAAATACAGAGATTTTACACTCGGCAGTGATTTGGAAGGCTGTGACTTGGTGTTCTGCCATGGCTGTTTTAGGAATCGCGATAACGATTTTACTTCCCAAAGTGTTGAAATAGTCATTGATATATTCGGTGCGTAAAAATACGCAGTCCACTGCATAAGATGTAAAATAGGCAAATTATCAACTAGTTATCAGTTAGTTGTAGACAATCAAACAAGTGAGAGAATGGTACCAAATCATCCTCTCACTTTAATCATTCATAATATCTCATCGCCCATTCAACAATAGTTTCAGCTGCTGATCAAAGTCGGACATGATTTCACGATCTTGAATGATTCGGAATTTTTCATATTCGGCTACAGCTTTCTCTTCTGCTTGCTGATGAGATATTGTTCCCTTATCTATCAAAACTTCAAGTTGATTGAATTCGAGAAAACGATTTAAAGCTCGCTTCCAATCCGACATTGTCATAAGCACATGATTTTTGGCTTGAAGTTCTGCATAGTCCAGATACTGAGTGGTAAGCAGATTTAATTCTTCTACTTCCTTTTCTGAAAGATAATTCTTAGCAACAGTCACATCACTCTTGATAACCCTGCCATTGGGCGCATTTTTCCAAGTTGTCAATCCCATGTGTGGACGCTCTGCATCAGAACGATGATATACGATTTCAGCGGCAGTCTGACCAGAAACAGCATAATGCATGATATTCTGAACAGTCTTGAAAAAAGCAAGTGTAACTTCTGAGTTTTTGTCATAATCAACACTACACTCACTGTAAATATCAGTTACCTTTTGATAATACCTGCGCTCAGAGGTACGTATCTCACGAATACGCTCCAGCAAATCATCAAAATAATCCGCTCCAAAAACGTTTTTGCCTTTCAGACGTTCATCATCCAGAACGAAACCTTTCTTCAAGTACTCCTTCAAAACACCGGTAGCCCAGATACGGAACTGAGTTGCCTCATAACTGTTCACTCTATAGCCAACGGCAATCACTACATCAAGATTATACATCAAGACTTCTCCAGACCATTTGTCCGAAGGTATTCGAATTTTTCTAATTGCATCGGACAAATGGATTTCCCCACTTTTATCAATTTGGTCAAGATGATAATTGATAGTAGGAACTGTTACCCCGAACAACTCTGCCATTCTCTGCTGAGAGAGCCAAAATGTATCGGTATCGAAGATGACTTGCACTTGAGCTTTTCCTTTGACACCACGATAAAGAATGATGGTTGACTCCATGCTCTTTTCCATAACCTCGGGTGTCATGGTTTGCGAAAAGTAGTCTCTTGCCACTTTTACCATCGCCTTTTTTGCGTCAGCATTCATGGCAACAGCCATACACGCCACACGAGATAGGTTCAAGGAGATGACTTTGCGTGTCGCACCACTTCCTAGTTCTGCCATTTCCTCCATTTCGACAAAATGCACTCCTAATGAATATCCTTTTTGAGATACCCACGCCTGAGCCTTGGCAAGCACACGCTCAAAGTTCCAATATTTACCATACCCCATCACACGTGCCAGCTTTCGCGAGTTCCACCACTCTTTACCCTCGCCATCCACTTCTCTCAACTGATCAAAAGGAGATAGCAGTTCTGGGATATTATTTGAATTATCTTTCATATTTCTATGTTTACATTTTAGCCTACTATACTCTTATTTGTTATTTTTGCATAGGACATCTCCTCCGCTATAATAATCCACATTTCCTTTTGTTATTACAGATTATAGAACTTTTTTATTTAACAATATGAGCTAATACTTCTGCAATCCTATTTACATCTTCATAGGTATTATTCTTATCTAATGAGATGCGTATAGTACCTTTCGCAAAAGACTCATCCAAATCTATGGCTTTTAAAACATGAGAAATCTGAGTATTCCTACTATCACATGCAGAACCTGTTGATACACATATTCCACATAAATCTAGACGATGCAATAACGACTCGCCACTAAATCCATTAAAGGATAAACTTACATTTCCTGGGATTTTTACTTCAGCACCATTCTTATGAAATACAACATTCAATGATAATAACTTTTGTATAAGGGCATTTTCTAAGCCTTGAATATATGTCATATTATCTTCTAACTGAGATGTATTCTCTTCTAACGCTATTGCCATTGCCACTATTGACGCAACGTTTTCTGTACCTGCTCGCAAAGAGTTTTCTTGTGCGCCACCTGATATTAACGGATTAATTTTAAGCCCTTCTTTTATATACAAAAAGCCAATACCTTTTGGACCATTAAATTTATGAGCAGAAGCAGATAAAAAATCAACATCTAAGTCTCGTACATCAACAGGGATATGTCCAACAGCCTGAACTGCATCTGTGTGAAATAAGGAATTATGATCGTGTACAATTCTTGCAAGTTGCTTTATTGGCTGTATTGTACCAATTTCGTTGTTTGCCATCATTATAGAAACCAACGATTTTTCAGAAAGTAAATTATTTAGAGTTTGAAAATCAATCATACCTGTATTATTAACAGGTATATAAAAAACTTCTTTCCCTGCTGAAGCAACATCTATACAAGCATTCAATATAGCATGATGTTCTATTAGTGAGGTATATATTCTACTACACTTACATCCCTTAATAACCCAATTATCACTTTCCGTTCCGCATGAAGTAAAAAAAATCTCATTAGGAGAAGCATTAATACATCTTGCTATGGTTTCTCGCGCCTCTTTTAATGCTTTTTTAGCACTACGAGCAAAAGAATAAGGCTGTGAGACATTGGCGAAATCAGTCAACTGAAATCGCATCATTGCCTCACACGCAGCTTGACTCATCTTGGTCGTAGCCGCATTATCTGCATAAATGAGTCTTTTCATTTGTTCAACTAAATAGTTTACAACCTTCTTCTTTAAATTCTTCTATCTTATCAAGAATATCTTGTACCGTACAACCTAAGTAATCAGCCAAACAGTCCATACAATAATAATTCTCAATATCTTCACCAAGTAGCTTTTTATTGATACCAATGGTGTCTTTGTCTAGCGGTCTCTTACCGCAAGCTAAACATTCCTTAACTCTCATCACCGACAGGATTTATAGAAAATTTAGGCATTTCTTTTCCCTTGTATTCAACGTCAAGCATACCCATTTGTCTTAGAACAATTTCTCGCATTCTGAAAGCAGGGCGCAAACAATACTGGTTAAATTCACGAGGCTTAACATCTTCAGCAGTTCTAACATGAGGGAATAACAGTTTGAGGTATGCGGTTGCAATACGTTTTACAGCTTCAGTGTTTCGTGTATCCGAATCGGCTGGATAGTCAACCAGACGGTCTACAATGGCACGATATGAAACATCATCTCGCAACATGTGCATAATAGATGTGAAATACTCACTGTTTAATGCCCAGCCACAGATTTTCAATCCCTCGTTCATACGAGGAATATCCCAACCTTTAACAAAACCATGAATACGGTCAATTAAGGCACTATTATTCTTTAAAAAAGATGGCAATCCGGCAAACATATTCTTCCATTCATCCATGTCCTCCTGGTCTATATTTCCCAGCATTACGACACCAGCTTCTGCTACGTCATTCTTGTCACCTATCTTAACTGTACCTTGCTCCATGTATCCAAGTAGTGTTTGTACCATCTCATTTGGATTATCGAACTCTACTTTGGAGATTTCATCGAAAGCTATAAAGTCATGATAGAACACAAGTCCCTCTTCCCTACGAGCCAAATCATAAAACAACTTGGCACGTGTCATCTTGCCACCACAAAGATATCCATAGCGACTTATACCGCCAAATACATAGGATTTACCTGTACCCTTTGGTGCAAGCTCTATGAGGTTTACTCTCTTTTCTACAAATGGAAGAAGACGTGTTAGCATGGCTAATTTTTGAGCTTCTGTTTCATATCCATCTGCATTGTAGTCGATAGCACCCAAGATAACATCAATCCATTCTTGAACAGAAAAGTTACGACGAACATCCTTGTAAAAGTCAAGGTCTATTTCGTAGGGACAAAAATTGGCAAAAGAGACCAATTTGATTTTACCTGGTGTTTTGCCTTCTGGATAGCGATAACCTAATTCTATAATTCCCCAACTTTCCTTTGCTTTTACAAGTTCATCCTTGCATTCATCCCAAACTCTATCCTCTATCAGAGTCTCCTTATTGTTGAGACCGAAATCAGGGAGAGAAAATGTAACATCTTGAGTTTTGATATCAATATCAATTGAAATTCTAGTGAGAAGCTTTACTGTCTCACCTTCTTTCACTATTCTATTTTTGATACCAGTCCACTGAACTTTTGATGGAATGTATTGATGTATGAAATCTGTCATTTCTGTAACATCAAAATGTCCATCTTCATCCTCAAACATTTTGAGAAGCCAGTCGCGGAGGAATGCAGGTAAGCTTAAGGATTTAAAGAAATTGCTTTCTTTCAAATCCTTATACACCACCATATCTTCAAAATATTCTCTTAATTTATCTTGCATAATATGAATTCATTTAAAAAAACTTATGTTCGTTAGCACCTTCTTTCTTCATCTCAAACGATATGCCTTTTGCAACGAATGACTCGCCGACAAGGACATCGAAAGTATGTATGCCTGCTTTCTTGATATCAGGTAAAGCTATCTCATAGATATACTGTTGACCATCCACCAATTGGGCGCTGTAATAGTATTTGCCATCTACTAAGATAGAAACATCATCCAGAGTCTTACTCAAGTATATCCTAATCTTCGCAATTTTCTTAAAACTTGAGGTTACAACCTTCGAGGTATTATCTAATTTGCATTCTATAGCTTGACCACGCTTTGTTACTTCTATAATAGGCACAAGAACTTCTTCCAAAGAAGCTCCTCCATGAACTTCCACGTTAGCCTTACGACCGCCCTTGAATCTATCATAGTTCAATAGAATGTAGAAATCGTTTTCTTCAATTGTACAATCAGGTTTAATATCAAGATCTGACTTAGGGCAACAACGTCCTGAATGTTGACCTTTTTCTGACATTTCCCATTTATTTTCTGATTCTGCAATTACTGCCATTCGACTTGAGCCATGGTCAGAAACTATGAAAACCTGTTCAAGACTACCTTGCTGTAAGTCACTATCTATTATAGATATTACTTCGTCAATGATGGCAAGTTCTTCTACTAAATGGATTGGTTGCTTTACCTTTTCGTAATTATAGTCGAATTGACCATCATGCTTTAGTTCGTCAAGGCTTTTAATGCTTGTACATGAGCTAAATTCATCAACAAACTCTTTGTTCATCGATGTGATAGACGGTAAATTACAATAACCGATTTTAGCAGAAAAGTCCAGTCCGCGCTTGTAACATTGTTCTTGTATGTAAGCAAGAAATTCAACACCTAGAGCATCAACAAAATAGAGATGTGATTTTTTCTTCTCCATCTTGTCTATTACCTTTGCTCTTGGAGGCATGTCAAGAAAGCGTTTTTCTGAAACTTCCTGTTCTGCCAGCTGAATGAAACGTGGAGTCATCGTATTTGTGACCTTTGAATATTTATATTGGTCAAAATACTCACTAAACTGACTATAATTGTATGGGGAAAGATATTCGGCAAGGGCTGGATAGACCTTCTTCAACACATCTTCAAACTCTTCCCGGCTATGTCCTGCGACAAAGCTACTAATACTCTTTATGATGGTTTCTTTTTCTATCTTGGTGTTGTCTGTCAAGTAATAGAGTGCCTGCGATTCCTTTGCAGTCACTTTTTTACAATACGATATTATGAAATTGGAATCCATCTCGTAGCTTGACAACAACTCCTTACGCTCTTTGTAGTACTGCTGGAATGTTCCATCGTTAACCTCTATTTCTAAGAGATAGTCATAGAGCCAAGTCTTATATTCTTCTACCGTATTGGATTTTGCAATAACTGCTGTAAGATATTCATTGCCTTTTGCACCATGAAGTTTTTTGATTATAAATTTTATCCACTCAACGAAAGCGTTCTGAGTAGAAGCCGTACCCTTGGACAAAACCATTTTTAGGAGGTCGGGATTTTTCTCAATAGCACTCCATTCATAATTCTCATGCTGCAGAATTCTCAACAGTTCAGTCCACTGCTCTTCTGTTCCGAAAGACTTGTTCAAGTTCATCAGCTCCGTGTAGAAGTTAACAAGTGCCTCATGCGATGAAGACACCTCACGAATATCTAACAACGTATTGGGAAAATCACCCTTTTTCAATTCCGTTATAACAAATATGTCTTTGATGTCGTGTTTCTCCAACATAGCAGGAAGTTCGCGTAAAGAATGAGCGAAAGGTGCCTCTATCAAATCATAATTGAGTGGAATACGCTTAGAGATGAAGAATATCTTTGAAAGATTGGCATCATCCGATACACCAATAAACATGATTCTATTCGTGTCGAACAATCGACGGTCGAACTTTTTCATGAACTTTTGGCATGCATGTGTAATAATAATCAATTTCCCCTCTAACTGTATATCCAATAGAGCACGCAACTGTGACTTCAGTTCATTTTCTCCATGAAGTTTCAAATAAGTTGATATTTCTGTTAAGAAAACAACACCATGTTGGGTCTGAACTTCATTCTTTAGTTGATCCATCATCAAAAAACCGCCATCATTGACAAACTTACTGGCCTTTAGAAATAAATGACCAACATTGTAATGGCTTTCCAACTGACACAATTCAGTAGTGGCAGCCACATCAACCATTATCGGTTGGTGGCAATCGTTACTTAAATATTTGTCTATTTTAGTGCAAACTTCCTCGCGAGTCATAGGCTTTAATTGTTTTTAATTATTTCTACACCTACGTTCTTGTTGTTCTTGATAAGGTCTTTGAGGTATTTCTTTACATCCTCGGCACTCATCTGGTCAATCTTCTGGAAGGCGATTTCGTATCCATCTTTGTTATACTTAGCCTCGGCCATTTTATTTAAGGTTGATTGAACAGATGGTGAGCCAAACCAATAGTATGGTACATCAGTCACGTGACTTCGCAAATAATCCTTTACCTCAGCAATGTTTGATAGCATGACCGCATTATCACGAATAATGTTTTTAACAAACATCTTATCACGCTGTGAGGCATCACTCAAGAAGTCAAAGAATTTCGCATTCTCAAGATATGTGATGGCATCGGAAATATCCTTTGCATCTGCTTTGTTTGAATTGATTGTTGCGAAAATCTTACGACATACAGTCACTTCCTGTTCAGCCAACATTGCAAAAATAGGCATCGAGAATTGCTCAGACCATTGGTACGGACTTGACGTATTTGTCTTTTCTCGCCAAATGTTTCTGAGCTTCATAGAGTTTAATCCCTTCTTCTGTTCTTCTACCATTTGGGCTACTAAGTTACTGTAACCGACTTTATCCTTGGTGAAGCAGCCCATAGGCATAGCTCCATACACTTTGTCTTTGTCAGCATCGCTAAGGCCGGTCAATTCGAAATCGCAAACTTTCTTAAACACGTCGTTCTGACGATTGTTGTAAAAATCTACGAATTTTGCACCAAAAATCTTCATGCTATCTAAGAAGGCTTGCTTGTGCTGTTCTTGGAGCTGGTCTGTTGTACAAATCTCATAGATGTATCCCAATAACACATCCAGGTCATCAACATCGTTCTTGATTGCACTGAAAGACAGACGCATGTTATTTGCCTTGCCACTCCATGCGCGAAGTGCATCTTTATACGACTTGCTAGTACCAACACATTTGTTGCTTTCTTCGATAATTTGGTACTCTAAGATAACTGAGTCAATCACAGCTTCTGCCGTTCCCTTACGCCATACCCAATTAGCTGCATCAACAGCGAACTTACTGCGAAGCACATTAATATACTGGTTACCATCATTAACTGCATTCGCAAGCTTAATCAACTCTCCATCCTTGTATACATCAAGGAAGGCCTTGATGCCTATTTGACATTTCTCTGCCGTGAACAACTTCTCAAGATCTGATATAGCAGACGCATTCTTTAAACTAATCTTGCCAATCTCAATTGCGATATCATTTTCTGACATGTCTGTCTCTTCCTTCACATTGTTTGCAAGGAAACCATAAAGCTCAACAAGACGTTTGACCACCTCTACATCTGTATCAATTGATTCACCCTCGATAATATAGTCAAGTGTCCAAATAGGGAACGAAAGTTCACGCATTTTGGCACGCACTCTTTCCCTTGCAGCTTCTACGGAGGTGCATTGCGACTTTGATATACCAAATGCTTTTGAAGTAATGTCAATGAATGCCTTCACCTCTTGTGGCATCGTAACAATATACTTGTCACGATAACGTGGGTTTGGGGTCTTTTCTTGTTGGAGAATCTCATGAATCATCTCCTTCATCTTGTCAACAGTAAGTTCATCACTAGTCGTATCGTCACTCCAAGTGTATTTACCGCCACAATATTCTTTCAGCAAGAAACCAAGAATAAAGGCAGAAAGATTGCATGGCATAAATCCATAGGGGGCTTCTGACAGAGTCTCAAAGATCGTTCTGATAGAGATTCTACCATCCCGTCTTAATTTGGTTCTCATCAACTCTTCCAATCTTGCCTTTATGGCAGAGATGTTGAGCGAAGGGCTTGATGTCCAATAATCCTGTACTTTCCATGCACCATTAAGTGCAACCTCCAACTTGGTGTTAGGATTGGAAGATCTGAAGGTTCCTGCAATTTCTTCTTTCAAACCACATTCTGCGCCTTGACGGGCTGCATTAAGAGTCCACATGTTAGCTATGACGTTATAACACTCAAGACCATTGGTGAAAATCTTTCTATTATAGGCACATAGTTCGTCCATCAGAGCATCTTCTGTTGCCAGTGTTTCTCCATTGAGACGTACCTTCGAATAATAGACAAATTCTCCATCCTTGATGTTCTTACGCCAGTTCTTCAGAACATCGTTGGCATAGTTAGAGTTCTGTGTAGACTGATCTTTGTCTTTACCAGAGTGGTAATCAGCCTTGGCCTTAAACTCTACCCATTCTGCGAATTGTTCCTCACCAAGCAGAGTCTTACTACAGTCGATGAAGATAACAGGCGTATCCGGATTTTCGTTTAGCTTTGTGGTTATTTTCTGGCTAAGAGCCAATCGTTCAGACGAATCTTTGGCGAATGTAACGACACCATAGAGATGTTTTCCATCTCTTTCAGCCTCGTTCATGCATTTCTTGGTTGTTTGTTCAAAATCAGTAATACCGGCATATACTAACTTATAGCGCAATTTTAATGCTGCTGGCAATTCTATAGCCTCGTCCAAAGCACCATCTGTTATCAACGAGGAGGTTGTCTTGGTCAGATATTTTTTCTTGTGCTTTTCTATCTGATCCTCGGACATCTCACCAATCAACACAGAATACACATCGTTCTTGCCAACAATCTTCTTATAGAGAATCTTATCTCTTACAAGTTTCTCCGCAATGTGTGAAGCCTTACCTTCAAGGTCTGAACCTTCAAATGCACTATTCAGATTTTTCTCGTTTGCCAAGAACAAATCTACACTATCTCGAACCTCAAACGATATAGCCTGGAACAAGAGAACTGCTTTTAGAACTCTCTTTTCATCCTCAAGCAGATTCGCACGGCTTAGGCGTGGATAGTTGTCTAGTATCTGACGGATACTCAGTGCAAGAGACTCTTTACCCATGTCATAGAAGAAGTTCCAAAGCATGTCAATGGTCAACAATGGATTGTCATCAAGTGGACCACAATTTTTAATAAACCATTGAAAAGCATGGGTGTCATCACCACGGTCGTTCTTGATAAAATCGAACATTGAACGCTGGTTTGAGTCGAATGACGTAGAGATGTGTTTTAATAAACTTGCAGCATAAGGATGAATAGGTAGTATTCCCCTCATCTGCTCATCATTCAGTTTGGTCTGTTTGCCGACAATCACACGTGAATTTACCGTACGGTCGCATAGGTCGGGAAGAATCTCCTCTGTCCACTCCTGATATATGACAGGATCGCTGTTCTTCTGCATAGCGGCTCCCATCAATTGGAATGCCATGTTTTCAGGAAGTTCTATAACACAACGGGGGCGCACGAAACGACCAAGAATCTTGTTCTTCATCGTATCTTGTGCACTGAAGAGTGCCTCGCTCTTGTGCGTTACGGGTATGAAACAGAAATGTTCTGTCTCGCTGAGTTCCAGCATGGTTTGGAAGCCAGTGAGTGCTGTCATGTTGTTTTGAAAGTATTCTGTGAACTCATCCCAAATGAACACAATTGCATTGAGTTTATTTTGTCTAATGGTTTCACGAATCCATTCACATAGTCCCTTATCATCCAAAGTAAATGCCCTTATTTGGCGTTCATTGGCTACCTTAAATATCTTCCGCATGAGCTCTCGTAGAGCATCCTCTGTGTACTCTTGAAGATCTTTTATAATCTTATCTGCGTCGCTACCACCAAAAAGGCTTGCATAAGGGCCCGTTACTAGTCCATTGAAATATTGCTTGTTGTACTCATCGCTCAGATACTTAACAACCGCATCTTTCATCGCTCCATGTGCGGCATTATCAATGCCCGCATCACGCAATGCCTGTTCAATACTCTCCTGGATAGCAATGAACAAGTCATTATCACCTTTGATGCTTGATGAGGCATAGCGATGAACCGTGATAATCTTGCCTTCACTCTTTACGTACAGAAACTTCTTCAACAAGTCCTGATCAAGGTTGAATGTCTCAAAATATTCTTTTGTCTCTTGTTCTGTAGAGTCAAGAAGATGCTTCAAAGTGAGGACAGCATGTGACTTTCCTGTGCCATATGCTCCCTCCACCCATATATTCTGCTTTTGCTGACGATTAAGCACACTCACGATGTCCTTTATCAGTTTGATAAAAGTTTCGTGAGGATAGAACTTCTTCCAAAGTTCTGGGTTGCTTTTGATAACATCAGGATTGACCGCTGGAAAATAATCAGGGTCAATGTCAAAGTAGTCTTTATATTTATTGTCCATAGAACTTATATATTAGAACAAGTCAAGTATGTCTGCTGCAGTCTTATCTTGACGCAAGTTGATGTTGTCAAGATCTAAAGTAAAAGTCACTGAAATGAATTCTGGATAGTTGGTTGCAAGACCTTTGAGCAGACCAACCATCGTTTCTCTGTCCAATCCGAATATCTGAACAGGACTAACGCCATCACTCTCAATTGTTGTATCCATTAATCGGGTCAGGGTAAACTGATAATATTCTCCACAAGCTTCTGCAAATTTGTATAAGGCATACAAGATAACTTTTGAATCGGCATTTTGCCAAGCAGTACGATAGAAAGACAAACCGCCTAAGTCTTTAGAAGCTTTATCGCTGGTTCCGAAACCAATCTTACCTAAAGGCAAAGCTGAAATTCGCTTAAGAGTGGGAGGTATTGCCTTGAGCGCACTTTCTTTGATATCCTCCATGTTCGACAAAAGGGAAACAATTTGAGTCCTCGAAATTACGGAGTCAAACTCAAATGTTTTTACGAACCACCCTACCTGTGGTGTATAACTTAAGTTAATGAGCATTAAGCCCCATATAGAAAGGTCTTGCAACTCAGAATTAACTAGTTTCTCGCCCAAAATGGTCCTGTTGCATTTATCATCAATAATGCCTGCATCTTTCAGAAAGCGATTGAACATCGGTTTTTGGGCACTACCCAGACTGTTGTTTTTATTAAAGTCGTCTCTAAGTTTGACAAATTCCTGGAACCACTCCATTTTTGGACCATGCGCTGCATAGCAGTCCAATGTTCTTTTTTTATCCATGTTACCTAAACCTTTTGATAGCCACAATGATTTGTATACCAAACAACCAGTGTCAATGTCTAAACATTGACCACATCTTGTACAATTGTCGGAAATTGAAACTTTACCGTTTTCATCAAAAGACAAATTACCAAACTTACAGTTCGCTTGACATACTTTACATGCCACACAATAATGGCTTTTTCTAAAAATCTTGCGGAGATTCTTTAAAAAAAGCACATTTCCTGTAGTAGCTTCGTTTGAGACTAATATTGTTATATAATTATTTTCAAGTTCAATTACTCTTATGATTTTAACTTCTCCCTTGTTGATGATTCGGATCTCGTTAGTATTGTCAGTCGGCAATATCTGACCAAGTGTTTTTAACCATTGTTTCCACGAGTTATCGTGATTTTTAAATGTTATCGACAGATTCTTGCCTAGAACGACTTCGTCATAATCCTTTAAAGCAATTTTAAGGTCACGTCCATTTTTTCTTGCCTTCCAACCGTTGTTTTCTACATAGCTGACTTTCTCTGGAGTGCCGTCTTTTTCACTACAGTTTAAGTCAAATATCATATCAGTCAATGCTTTGGTTTGATCTAGATTACATCTAAAATTCAGATAATCGTTCCTATTAGTAGACATAGGACAAACCAAACATCCAGCTCTAGTATTTCCTCTTTTATAAACCTCATTTAATTGTAGTCTGTCTCTGTTTGAGTAAATATAAAGATATACTTCTGCCGAATTCCAATATAATATAGGATTACAACTATATTGTCCACGATGTTTGGTACCATAAGAAATATAACTGTATTCGCTTCTTCTTACGCTTTCATCAGCCCTAACTCCTACAAAGGCCATTTCTGTAAAGTTATTTTTACCGAGAATATCTTTCAATAAAAGAAGCTGTGGTGTCGTTTTGTGTACACTACAACACCACCGGATAGTTGATGTCGGTGGACCGAATTTTCGCCATGACTCCGATGGTGAAAAGTGAGATTTTGCAATATAAAACTCTATACCATCTTTTTTACAATTAGCCATTGTTTCGTCAACAATACGGTGTGTCTCTGGTAATTCCATACCCGTATCACCAAAAATTACGACAAATTTATTATGAGGCAAGGCTCGCTGAACTATATCTAGAGTTACAACACTATCCTTACCACCACTAAAAGAAACATGAAAGACATCAACTTTACCCTCAAATTTAGCGTAGGTATTAAATACATCCTTAATCGTTGTAGCCGTTAAATTCTCCATTATAACCTTGTTTTTAAGAACCATCATATTCACGTCAACAGGCTTTAATGGTTTGTTATTTGGCTCTGGTTCGTTGATGATGATAATTTCTGGCTTAGTAAAAAATGAGCCACCCTTTATCTGTGCTACAAGCTTACCTCTATAGTAGTAATTGTTTGCCTCTGCCCACATATATGGGGCATCATCATTCTCATCGTAATTCCAATAAGCACCAAAACCGTATATATCTAGCTCTTTTGAGTAGACGGGACGTGGTTCTTTGCTGAATGCTTGTGGAGAGCTATTCAGCAAGATACCACCAGTTTCATTATCGTAAGTATATGAGTACATATTAATTAAATTTCATTTTTTCAGCTTTTCTAATCACTTCATTAATCGTATTTAGTCTTCTCCTCTCAATATATCCATTTTGAGCAAGGAAGTCTAATGACGATTTTTCATCAAGTGGGATATCAGCATTAGCCAGTGCTAATGCCATTATATCCAAATAGTCTGTACAACATGAAGTTTTGCGAACAATAGCTCCAGCAACGGAGGTCTTATTGAAAGCCTTGTGCTTCAGTATAAACATTTTACTGTAAGAATACAAATAACTTTCCAACAAATATGGTGTCCAACGATAGCCACATTCTGGAAAGGCCGTAAAAGTATTCACATCCAAAATACTAATAAATTCATTTTGGCAAAATCGAGATATAGCTTTGTCAACTAATTCTGTATCGAAGGTAATATAGTCTTTACTAACAAAGATGTCCTCTGATACACGAACATTATTTACAGCCAAAGCTTCGAAATTAATAGGCACATTGAAATCGTTTGCCATAACTTCCACTTCACTAATATTGAACGACTCTCGACCTCTACCTAAGTTGATAAAAGCATCATAAGCACTAACAGAGTTATCGTAATCACTGATAAAACCTCCAATGATGTGAAATTTATCCGATAACAGACAAGAGAGTGCAGTACGAATACCAGTTTGCGTGAATTGTATATTGTTTTCTATTACGCGTGGGGCAATTTCGGCTATTTTGCCAAATAGTTCAGAAAATGTAACATATTGCATAGAAGCAATCTCTTTTGAGAGAAAATCAACAATTACTATTTTGTCAATCTCTTCAAGTTGAAAGTTATCAATATGAAATCGTGTCTTCATACTTGATAGTACAAGTTTATGACGATTACTAGAGAATGCCTCAATTACCTTTTCTCTTGGTAAATATTCAAATGCAGTAGAAACCTCGTCTTCAGTCACACAACCACCCTGAGCCTTCACATAATCAATAACCACTTGATTAATGTCAATATTTGCAGACATTTCCTGTGAAAAATATTCTTCATCAAAGTGATACATATTCTCTATATTATAGAATTCAAGATAGTACCGTAACATCTCACCATCAACCATAATCTGCCCTAAAAATTGCTGACTGAAATGCTCGAAGAGCACATTATAATATATACAGACAATACCATTAGCAAACTGATTTTCAATATAATCAAACAGAGATTGTTTGGTGGTTTCATCTATCATTTTACTAGGCGCATACACAATACCATTATATACGATGCCCGATTCTGATATTTTCAAGTCCATCTGGTCGTCAAATATATTTATATTTTTGCCATATTCCTTTGTATAGTACATGGCAAAACGCTTGCGTGCAATTGGCGAGTTAAGTCGATATCCTTTAGAGAAATTCTTTTCCAGTATAGTCAACACTTCCTCATCTACACTCTCGCTAATGATTTTACAAGCATGCGAAATTGTGTCTATATTGGACTTTGATAATGGATTTTCTATTGACGTTTCTACAATAAATGCTTGACACGCATTATACTTCACATCTTTTGCTTCACTTACAAAAGAGTCAATTTGCTCGTCCTCATACGATATGTAAGAATGCATTACATTTGCGTTAGCATCCGGAAATATCTCCTCATCAGGGATTTCTGGATACAACAAATTTGCATCTGATAACATTGTGTTATAAGTTTCTCTTTCATCTCTACTAAGCAAATATATTTTGCAAAAAATCTGAGATAAATGGTTGCCTTCTACTAGGTTTCCGTTGCTATCAACACTTCTTTCTAATGACAATAGTTGCAAGTCCATTCCTGCGACATTGCGATATTTCTCATTTATAACAATACCATCTAATACCATTCTATTACGTAATCTCTTAGATAGATTTACAATGGCTTTGTCACGAGAGACAACACCTTCCCTCACCTTCTCAAATGTATCTACGAGAAGCGCGGCCTCATGCTCATTCCAAACGACTCTTTTGAATGGTATTTCCATCTTTTTTGCTATCGTTATTTCAATTATTATTTAGTTGTATTATAATCAATCCTCAACCGACAATCTCTGTTATAATGCGTTCATCCAATACCCTGGCAAACATATCCATTTCTCTTTTGGATAGCCCCATTCGGATTGACAATCCTCGCCAATTTTTCACTGCATCAATTACCTCCGAGACAATCTTTTCAGCAGTTTTTCGATTGAGCATATAATCCTCGCAAGCACCAAACAAAATATTCAAATTCGCTTTGTTGGAATCAGCAGAGATAAGCAGACTTTGATATGCATTCAACGTTGGATTCATATCGTATGCCGGTGACAATGTCCATCCTTTTGCAGTCAAAAGAAAACCGTGATTGCGGAAATGGTCATCGCTATTGCCTATGCAGATATTGAACGCTACACGACGATAGAGTTCCTGCAAATTGCATTCTACATCTGTACAGTTTTGGAGGATAAAGTCAACTATATCTAAATAGCCATGTCCATTTGTTGCATTATCTCCATCTTCCAGTCCCAGCAAGGTCATTGCTGATGCAAAATGAATCCGTTTGCCTTCTTGTGTTCTATCAAAACGCCTTGAGAGCAATGTATGGTATTTCTCTCCTGTTGTCAGCACCTTGGTCTGTGCCGCATTTATTCCTGCCTTTATAGCAAGCAAATGGCTGAAATGTTCCCAAAGTCCGGCATCGTAATCGTCTTTACGCGATGGAAACTTTGCAACGTATAGAGTTTTATCCGTGTCTATTACATTGGCTTTAGGTCTTGCACCTCCCAACGAAGAACCGGGCTGAACAAGCTGAACAACCCACTTCCAGTCTGGAAGGATATTCTCTTCTTCACTCTTTTCTATTTCTTCACTTGCCGCTATCAACTCCCTAATATCTGTCAATGGTGGTATCCGCAATGACTCGCTTACATTGATAAAATCTCCATTAAGGTTTTCCTTGAAACGGAAGCCCCCCATTCGGGAAAAGTCATCAATACCAGTCAGGAAATCAAAAGAAGACAATCTACGAATCAGTCTTTTTTCCTCAGCAGCTTCAATCTGTTCACGACGCAATAACAAAGTACGCCCCCATCGGTCAGGCAAAGCATCCGAGAAACATCCGAATATATCTTTACCCGGTTGCGTATATTGTTGCCCCGGATAATTATTTAGGTCATCACTCAAAAACAAATCTCCATGCTGCGCCAACCATTCCTTGCTAAAAGTAAAACAATAGCTATCTGAGCCACGAAGAGATTCATAGCCTAATTCTCCTATGAGTTCTATCTCTTTAAGCCAGTCAAAATCGGCATATACATACAATTTCTTCATGGCTTATTCTTTTTTAGAGGCTCGCTCCCTTGTCTTCAAACTCAAATCCTGTAAGGCTTTTCCCATTTTATCTTCTTTGGCAAGCCATAGTATATCTTCTTCAAGTTGCAAGGCATACAAAACACGCAGATATATACCGATAGACACGGTTGGCGCACCTTTCTCTATTCGTGACACAGTCAATGGAGAACAGGTAGCACGCTCTGCCACCTGAGCCACGCTCAGATTCCTACGCAAGCGAGCCAGCTTAATCTGCTCACCCACAATCTGCATCTTCTGTTCCAGTTTTCTGGGCAACTTCGTACCCATCGTATTTTTCGCCATATATAACTCATCATATAGTATGCAAAGATAATTATTTTTATTGATTTAATGATGTGTTACATGCCATAATTTTTATTCGTCATCTTCATCGAGATAAGTCCAGTCTTTAGTAGCATATTCTTTTTCAAACTCCGCCAAATCTTCCTTGACACGTTCGCGGAAGCTCTCTTCGCTATCATCTCCACTCATCATCCAATCTACACGAGTTGCATATATTTCTGCTATACGAATTTGCCGATAAGCCTCTTTCATAGCATTTATTGTCTCATCGGACAGTTCCAACACATCCGCTTCATCGGGATAGCGGTCATAACAACAATGGTGAATTGAGTATAATACTGGAATTTGTTCACCGTCAGAAGTGTCGGACATATTTCGCTTTTTCGATTGGAAAATTACCCCATCATCAAAGAATCGTCGATCAGCATATTTTTGTTCTGCCTTGACTATAGTTTTATCTAATAAAAGAAAAGATTCTGCATCTTCATAACTGGCAAAACTCATGTAGCCCTTATAGCTATGGTATGAGCTAAGGCTATCCTTCTCGTAAATAGTCCAATAATCTTCACAATTTTTTTCAGGCTTAGGTCGTAAAGTTCTTGCAATGTCACACTCAATAGAATTAGCTATCTCTCCGAAGGCAATCATATGCCGATTAAAATATCCACCACTCATATGTTATATAATTTAATCAATTCTATTTCATCAACTCAACAACATTCTCCGGCAACATTGCATTCCCAGCATCATCTTTTGGAGCATTCTTAAGAAACAGCATCGGAACTATGGTGTATTTCTTGGCAAACGGCAGCAAATTAGCCTTGCGGAGAAGTTCTGTTGTTAACTGTTTACCATTCTCTTGAGTTGTCCATTTACATTCACCAACCAACAAATACTTTTTATCGAGCGATTCTGCCATCACATCAAATTCGACCTGTTCCGGCTTCTTATCCTCATTGAGAACAGAACCCCACCAGCGTTTTGCCTTGCCATAAACTACTCCATTAACAAGATTTCCTGTGACAGCATCCCGACACAGTTTTTCCCATTGCATACTCACATACCCAGAGAAATGGGCAGTCAAAGCCTGTTCTATGGGTAGGCGACGACCAAGTTCAATGAACGAACGGTTAGGAACAACAAACTGATAGTAGAATGCCATAAACGGATCGGCTATCTTATAGAGACTCTTTTTCGCATTCTTTTCATCAATCCCGAACGGAACATCTTTCTCCAAGAATCCGAGATCGATAAGTTTCTTCAATGGACGCGACAGATTGGTTGCCGGCTCATTGCATCGTGCAGCAATCTCGGAAAGCCGATTTGCACCAGTACCGATATAAGACATTATCGTCGAAGTCTTGACAATATCCTTCACATCATCCTGAAACAGTTTTATCGGCTCTTCATAAAGAGTTCCATTTACAGAAAGGATATTGCGCCACAGGGCATCATCAAGTGAACTTCTATTTTCCCTCAATTCCCAATAACGTGGTACACCGCCGCATACGGCATACTCTTCAATGGCACTCATCGCATCAAGGTTCAAAGCCTCTTGAATATACGGCAAACGTATCGGTGCAAGCCTCATTATCTCATCAGCACGCCCATATAGAGGTGCAGTAGAATCAAGGAACAACCCATACATCATATTTTGTGATGAACCGCAAAGCACAAGGTTATACTTCAACTGCTTCTCATCAACAAGTTTCTGCAATACAGACGGTAACTCTGGTGATTGCTCTACAAGATACGGAAATTCATCCAAACATAGAGTAAAACGTTTGTCTGTCCGATAATTGACCGCACGAAACATAGATTCCCAATCCGGATATGTCAATTTGTCGAAATCCGGAAACACTTGTGCAAGCACTTTTGCAAGCAATATCCTCTGGTGTTGGCCTTCAGAACGATCGGCAAGGAAATAAACATCCGTGTCCGACAACACCCTTTTGATAAGCGTTGACTTACCCAACCGTCTACGACCATACATCACGACTAACGAGGACTTCTCTCTTGCAAGAGCATCCTTTAATCGTGCAGCTTCATCTATTCTATCAACGAATTTCATACATCTTATTTATTATGCAATACAAACATAATGTTTTTATAACATAACACAAAATTTTGAGCCATATTTTTTATTCCCACAGAGCAAATTGCAACTTATGTATAGAAGAACAAGTGCTCTATTCCTTTTTTGAAGCTCTTTTCCTTGTTTTCAAACTCAAATCTTGCAAAGCTTTTCCCAACTTGTCTTCTTTGGCCAGCCACAGAATATCATCGTCAAGTTGCAAAGCATACAGCACACGCAAGTAGATTCCGATGGCTACTGTTGATGCACCTTTCTCTATTCGGGACACAGTCAACGGAGAGCAAGTAGCACGTTCTGCAATCTGAGCCACACTCAAATTCCTTCGCAAGCGAGCCAGTTTAATCTGATCTCCCACAACAGACATCTTCTGCTCCAATTTTCGAGGAAGTTTGGTTCCCATTGTATTCTTTGTTATATTAACTCATCATATAATATGCAAAGATATTGCTTTTTATCTACTTAATGATATATTGTAGGTAAAAATCGCAAGATTATATGATATGGTATTTAAGTGGTTCCACACTTTTTCCAACGAATAATCTCCATTACACGACATTTTTTCAAGCGAATCACAGCATAAATCACCGAAACCGACTTTACTTTATCTCCGTATTCATATATACGAGCATTAAAGTAAACCTAACAAAGGGAGGAAAAGAAATGGCTTCGCCAGAGCCGATCCGAACTATACCTGCGCCTTCTCTTTTGGCTGCAAAAGGATTCGAAATCCTAACCCAAAAGCAAAGCAAGATTTTCTCCTCATCAAGCCACCAAAAGCCCACCAGAAAATCCGTAAAATTACCCTCTATTTTACAGCCATAATCGGCGAAATAATCACCAATATGCCTTATCTTTGCGAAACGGAGATTTAAGAGCAAAAGAGAGCCATTTTTCTCTTTTCCCCTTCGTTTGAAGATAAACTAAGGTTAAAAACGTTAAATCATCGATTTTTGACGAAAAACAAGTGAATTTTCGAGCAGTCTATCTTTTAATCCATAAACTATTGATAGTCAACTGGCATAATATGCTGCATCGGAAAACAAATGAGACAACACCTTGACAAAATACTTCGGCCATTTTCTTTTTAATACATATCTACCAACAATATCCACTGTTTTCAGGGAAATAGCATCGTGATATCCGTTTCAAATCAAGATTCGGATTTTGTCGAGTCATTAAATTCTTGTAATTTTCGTAAAATTTACGGACTAATCTCACAAAGCAATATGAAGAAAGACTTTGGATCGAAGAGTTGGCTCTACCCGATGCCCGTACTGATTGTGGCAGCCTACGACGAACAAGGCGTGCCCAATGTCATGAATGCCGCCTGGGATGGCATGTTTACCGATGAGACAATCGGGATCTGTCTCTCCGCCGGGCATAAAACCACGAAAAATATCCTTGCAACACGTGCCTTCACCGTCAGCATGGCCACGGTCGATCAAGTGGCTGCCTGCGACTATGCGGGTATCGTCTCCGGGAATAAAGTCCCCGACAAATTCGCCCGGGCGGGATTTCATGCCACTCCTTCGGCGCACGTCAATGCCCCGATGATCGACGAACTGCCCATGACGCTCGAGTGCGAACTACTCTCCTATGATCCCGCAAGCTGCCATCTGACAGGACGTATCGTCAATATCTCAGCCGACGAAAGCATTCTGACCGACGGCCAAATCGACCTGCGTAAGTTGCGCCCGATCAGCTACGACCCCATTCATCTCGAATATATCGAATTAGGGACTACGGTTGACAAGGCCTTCTCCTGCGGCAAAAAACTAAAATAGCAAGACCTACCGCTATTCAGAATGTACGACCCTCGGGAAAACCGGATTATCATCGACGGAGAGGACAAAACCGACTCCGTCGAACGCTGTTGGTACACCTCAAGGCCCAACCGCTGCCAGGTCGTTTTCTGTAATTTCCCGAAGACCTACTCCTATGTCCCGAGCAAAGTGTTGTGGCTGAAGGATCCCGTGGTCTTCGATCCGCAGCATTGCCATCTGCTCCACAAAGGCCGCCGGATAGAGCCGCTCTCCTACATCGCCGCCTTCCAACAAGGTGCGCGGCGATTCTGGTATGTGGAATACGCCAACGGCACCGGAGCCCACTACAAGGGATCGGAGGTTGAACTTGTTCGGTCGTGCCTGGAGGAACCACCCGCACAGGATCGCTTTGCCTATCTGCGCGACGTAGCGGAGCTCAACCCTCTGGAGACCGACGACGGGCAGAAACTGCTGCTGATGCAGTATCAGAAGATCGACTTCGTCTCCGACCGTTCGGCGGCGGCCCTCTACCTGAATCCCGGCAAGGACTCGCCACGGCAATTCCCGACGCCGCCGCTCATCTACCCCTTCGGGTGCAACGCCAGCCAGCAGAGAGCCATCCAGGCAGCCTTCGGGAATCAGATCAGCATCATCCAGGGCCCTCCGGGAACCGGCAAGACGCAGACGATCCTCAACATCGTGGCCAATCTTGTGGTGCAGGAGAAGACCGTGCTGGTCGTCTCGAACAACAACTCGGCCATCGAAAATGTGGTCGAGAAGCTGGAGAAGCAGGGGCTGGGATTTCTCACCGCCCTGCTGGGCAGCCTTGAGCGAAAGACGGCCTTCGTCGAAACACAGGCTATCGAGAAGGCCATCCCGGCCGAGATCGACTCGTGGTATTCGGCCGAAACAGACTCTCCGGAATTCCTCCGCACCATCCAGTCCGAAGCCGAAGCGTTGCAAACGATTTTCGAACGGCAGGAGCGGCTGGCTCGTGCTCGACAGGAGTTGTCGGGGCTGCAAACCGAACAGCTCCATTTCGAGCAGGAGACAACGATTGATCCCACCATCACGCTTCGTCGACAGATGCCGTCAGCTCGGCTGCTGATGCTGTGGAACGAATTGCAGGCCGCAGTCGAATGGCAACCGAACGGACTCTTTGACCGATGGCGGGAAGCGGTCCGATGGTTTCTGCTCAAACGCCGGATCCGCCGCCTCTTCGACGGATTTTCCCGCCATCCGGAGCGGCAGGATCTCCAACGGCTGATCCCCCTCCTCCAGCGCAGTTACTACCAGGTTCGGCAAGAGGAACTCTCGGCGGAGATCGACCGAATTGAAAAGCAACTCGCCACGTCGGATGCTCCGGCGATGGTAGCCCGGCTGAGCGACGACTCGATGCGTTATCTGCGCAGCCGACTGGCCGCCCGCTATGGCAAGGGACACAAACGACCGATTTTCCAGCACATCACCCCCGAGCTGCTCAAGGAGTACCCCGTCGTGTTGAGCACGACCTTCTCTTCGCGGTCGAATTTCCGGGCGGAGACGCTCTTCGACTACGTGATCATGGACGAAGCCTCGCAGGTGTCGTCCGAAACAGGGGCATTGGCGTTGATGTGCGCCCGCAATGCGGTGATTGTCGGCGATTCGATGCAGCTGCCCAATGTCATCACCGATGCCGACCGGCTCCGCATGCAGGCCATCGCCGCCAAACACGCGATCGATCCCCGCTACGACTGCGCCGCGCTGAGTTTTCTAGAGTCCGTCTGTCGGGTCTTTCCCGAAGCGCCTCAGACGCTGTTGCGCGAACACTACCGCTGCCATCCGAAGATCATCAACTTCTGCAACCAGCGCTTCTACGGCGGGCGCCTGTTGATCATGACCGAGGATCACGGCGAGCCCGACGTCATCACGGCGTGGCGAACCGCCCCGGGGCATCACGCGCGGGGAGCGTTCAATCCCCGCGAGATCGAGACGATCCGGCGCGAGATGCTGCCATCACTCCCCTGCGAGCCGGCCGAAATCGGCATTATCTCCCCCTACAACGAGCAGGTCAATGCGCTCCACCGCGAGCTGGGCGGAGGCATTGACGTGGCTACGGTACACAAGTTCCAGGGACGGGAGAAGGAGGCCATCATCCTGTCGACCGTCGACGATCAGATTACCGCCTTCACGGATGATCCCAATCTGCTGAACGTTGCCGTATCGCGGGCCAAGCGGCAATTCACGCTCGTCACCTCGAGCAACGAGCAGCCCGACAGCCGCAACATCGCCGACCTGCTGGCCTACATCGACTACAACGGCGGCAAGATCACGGAGAGCGCCATCCATTCGGTTTTCGACCTGCTCTACGAACCCTACGCCGAGGCGCGGCGGGAGTTCCTCAAACGGCATCGGCGGATCTCGGAGTTCGACTCCGAGAATCTGACCTATGCCCTGTTGGAGCGGGTGTTGGAGGCCGACCCGGCATTCCGGCATCTGGGCGTCCTCTGCCACCAACCGCTGCGACAACTGATCCGCGACTGGACGATTCTCGACGACGAGGAACGCCGTTATGCCTTGAACGGTGCCACACACCTCGACTTCCTGATCTACAACCGCGTAAGCAAGCGGCCCGTCCTGGCTATCGAGACCGACGGCTACCAGTTCCACAAACAAGGAACCCGCCAATCCGAACGCGACCGGATGAAGGATCGCATCCTCGACCGCTACAGCCTACCGCTGCTGCGCCTCTCGACCACGGGCACCGACGAGGAGGCCAAGATCCACACGCTATTAAAACGCAATTAACAGAATTTATCTACTTGCCCACCCGCTCAAGAAGGTTATCACAGAAGAATCCTATAAACCTACACCCTACCAGGATCAGACTTGCAATACAAAACCAAGCTTTAAGAAACAATAAAAACTCACGACCTCCTCTTTCATGAAATTAGGATATATACATAGCAACAGGGAAGAACAAACCCGGGTCATGCAGGTACTGAAAATGACCTCGGAATCTGTAGCCCTCGACGAACTCGGCATTGGCCGTATTCGTGACGCTTTTTCAGACCGGATGTTCCCCGGAATATCCACCCTGCAGAAGCACATTAAATATTTCTCGCTCATGCCTCAACTCTACCGCAAGGCTACTGAAAAACGATATAACCGGATTTCAGAGGTGAAAACGGAAATTATACGGCTGGAGCGCATCATGACAAAGAATCTCTGTGAAGGCAGTACGGACACACGAGGAATTATAGGAAGCGAAGTTATTAATAAACCCGGGAACAACTACGTTAAATACGATCCTGCATACATCTACAATACAGGATTGCTCACTTTTGGAATCTTGCGCAGTCCGCAATTGTATGAACTTATTTACTCAACATCCAATGCACTACACAACGCCCCGACGGCAGCCAGGACAGATGACGAAGATACCAATAACGATGCTGATGACAGGTTAGGCCTGTTCCAGTTTTGTTCTTTCCCGAATGTGGATTATGATTTTACTCAAAAATGCTCCTTAGACCTGACCGTAGAGGACAAAGACTTCATTGTGGGTCACATACTAAATGCAAAAGCATGTCAAGGTACATTATTACGTTACATCGTAGATAATCCAGACTTTGCGATAACCGATAGATTTGAACAGATCCCATACCGCCAATTGCCACAGGAGATTGGAGAATTGCAAGACCTGGCCCGACGCTTTGCGGATTTTATATATATGGTGCACATCCGCTATAACTATATCTATTCGCAATACCAGGATGAAGAGATGCGAGTTGAATTTCAGGAGAAACTTGAAGAATACCGGGAAAGTGGGACCGATATAGACAAGGTACTGAATGCCGTAAACATACGGGAGGATAGCGGGAAAAGGTTCTGCGAAAAAGCTGCGGAACGCCTTGCTGCCAATGATATTGAAGAAGATGGAGGTCTGGACCAACTGATTATCAGCCGAGAACGAAATGTAAAAGGGAATCGCAGGAAAATTGGAAATCCTGCATACGTTTACGACAAGAAAGCCCGCATACATTACTATAAACTCACGTACCGATGGGATACGGTGAAAATCTTTGTTGACGAATTAAGAAAGGAGGCTATCAATGGCTGAAGCATTATGGAATGATATTGTCTATACGGATGTATTGCAAAGTGACGGCTTTGTGGTTGATTATGCCGTATGCACGACCTATAGTCTGGACATGCCTTCCTTATTGTCGGTACCATTTATGCTGGGTACGATGACAGATTTGACGGAGGCAACCATGCGTTCTCCCCACTTGATTCTTGAGACTATCAATCAATCGGCAGGTAAATTTGCAGTTTTTTGTAACGCCGGATGTATTGCAATACCGCAGGCCAACTCCAAAGTGTATTCACTTCTTGAGCAAAGCGTTGTGCAGGTAACACTCCAGGCGAAAGGCGGAGGCTTCATCAATTTTCATCCCAAAGTATGGATAATCAAAGAAACAAACCCGAATACAGGTACGCAGCAAATCAAATTGATTGTCCTTTCACGCAACCTAACCAGTTCTAACGACCTGGACGTAGTATGTGAACTTTCCGGAAAGATCAGCACGAAACAAGCTACTCAAAAAGCCCAAAGCAAACATAAACCGCTTGTGGACTTTCTCACATGGTTGATCGGAAAAACCGATAACTGTACTATCCGTAAAAATATGTGTTCGCTCTGCATAGACATTAACTGCATCGAACAATTTGATCTTACGGATTCGCCCTTTGAAGATTACGAGTTTTTCCCCATGGGAATACCTGGATATGATGGACATGCAGAATGCCTTGAACAGAGTATGTTGAAGCATGCAACAGAGATGCTGGTTATCTCTCCATTCGTAGACACACATATCCTGAATCAAATGGTCAGTTGCAGCCACGGAGCCAGAAAGACACTCATCACAAGACATGCTTCTGTTACACAAGAGATCATAAATTTATTTAATAACGAAGTGTACACACCCAAGGAGGTACTGACCGATAAAGTAGAAAAAGATGTAGCTGTCGATTTGCACGAGAAAGTTTATTTCATACGCAGACATGAAGGCCATCTTTACTATAACCATATGTATCTCGGTTCTACCAATGCTACCAAGAACGGATTCGGACGGAATGTGGAATTTTTACTGCACCTGAAGTTTGCCCCATATAAGACCTCGTATGAAAAATACCGGAGTGAACTGATTAACGACAGTAAAGAGTGTATGTTCGAGCAGGTTATTTCGGTACCTAAGGAAGACGGTGGTAAAAAGAATGTCACCGACGAACTGATATTGCGTCGTGCGATTGCAGCGATTCAAAAGGCACAAATCAGATCAAATAACGGCAGCTATACCATTACAATCCAATGCCTACCAAACAAGCTCCCTTCGGAATCTGTTTTCCTTTATCCTTTAGGATGTAATGGCAAAGAACAAGAGTTGACTGATGATCTGATATTTGAAGACATACCACTGGATTCACTGACAGAGTTTTACTCAATACGCACTGGAGATTTACACCGAGTGATAAAGATAAAGACGGAAGAAATGCCAACCGACGAACGGGACAAAGCCATATTCCGTTCTTTCATCAATACAAAAGGGAAGTTCATCAACTACCTGGCTTTCATGCTGACAGAAGATGTGGAACAATATATATTGGAAAGTCAACAGTTGGAAAAAGAGTTGGCCGAAGACAAAACTGCTGCTTTGGAACAGCAAATCAGCACCTCCCTTTATGAGGATATGGTAAAAATGGCATATAAAGATCCAGACCGCATTGCATCTATCCGACAAATCGTAGAAAAAGCGGACGAGTCTGTTATTCCAGACCATTTCGTGGAGATGTACAGCACATTTGAAAATGTTCTTAAAAGAATCAAACGCTTATAAGCCGGGAAATCAAAGATTTTCAATGTGCCACAGCAGAGCGCATTCTACATATCTATAAAAACTTAGGGCACCGTCGGGTATTGCTTGCCGATGAGGTAGGATTGGGTAAGACGTATGTGGCCAAACAAGTTATTAATTTGATTCGAGAATGGCATAAGCAGGAACAAGATGATTTCTTTAAGGTTGTCTATATCTGTTCTAATGCTAATATAGCCGACCAGAACATTGAGAAATTGGGAGTTGACAATCGGATGAGTATCAGTGAGAGCCGTCTGTCAATGCAGCATCTTTATATTAAACTGGCAGAAAAAAGGATTGCGAAACAACGCGAGAAAGGGGAAATGCCAGAATCGATCATTCCACTGACACCATCAACCTCCTTCCGTTTTTACAGTGCACAAGGAACAGCCAATGAACGGGCCTTGATGTATGATATATTATGCGAGCTCCCTCAATTTAAAGATCATAAAAAAGTCATCAGCAATCTTCTTAGTTGCAATGTAAAAAACTGGCATGAACTTACTATCATCTATAACGGTAAAATCAAAGAATGTGGCAAAGACTATCTTTGCGAGATGTATGGCAAGTTGCAGACAAGCCTGTCAGATACGATTATCAATCAACTGATTGAATATGCTCAGAATGGTTGCGACAATCGGCAACGAGCAGATCTGATTAACAAACTGCGTCGTATTTTTGCCGGGATCAGTATAGACATGCTCGATCCGGATCTGGTTATCATGGATGAGTTCCAACGCTTCAACTCTCTGCTCGAACAAAGTGATGATGAGCAATCCATGCTGGCCAACAAATTTTTCGATAACAAGCGATCCAATACCAAGATTCTGTTGCTTTCCGCTACGCCCTACAAGCCATATTCTACCCTTGAAGAGTTGAATACGGATGGAAATGACGAGCACTATCAGGACTTTATGAAAGTAATGGACTTTCTATATGCCACAAAAGATAAAACCGACCGATTTAAGTTGATATGGCATACATATTCTGCCGCACTGAAGCGTACTGATGTAGTTGATCTGACACCTCTCGTCTCCGCCAAAAACGAGGCGGAAGAAGCTCTATATGGAGTGATGTGCCGCACGGAACGATTTAATAGTGGCATTATAGACGATTCTCAAGTATGCGATGTACAGGTCTTGCCGGAAGATATTCTTTCGTTTGCAGAATGCCAGCATCTTATGGATTGTCTAAGCCATGAAAATAAAAAAATACACTTGGGTAATCTTCCCATGGAGTATGTCAAATCTTCGCCTTATTTACTGTCCTTTATGGACAAGTATGAACTGAAGAAGCAAATAGTTTCAGCATTGCATCATTTAGAGGTAAAGAAACCCGGTAAAATGAAAGCATTACTCCTCTCAAGAGATGCAATCAACAAATATCGTTCAATTCCTTTTGCCAGTGGCAAATTAAAGTATCTTCACGACTTGGTATTTGGAGTTCGCCATGAAAAGAAAACACATCTGCTGCTTTGGGTTCCTGCATCCAATCCTTACTATACGGCCGAGAGTGTATTCGAGTGCAACGAGGCCCGCAGTTTCTCTAAGGTTATCCTGTTCTCGTCATGGGAAATGGTACCGAGAATGATCTCCATAATGATGTCATATTATTCTGATTTATATACTTTTGGAGAGTTAACCGAGCCGAAGATAGGCTATGCTTCAAAAAAGAAGAATCGTTACGGTGAAGGCCGTTTAAGAACAGGCGGGCTATTGGAGTATCCTTGCCGAACTTTAGCGGGTCTTTTCTCTCCTGCGGAATTCTATGGAGAAAAACTTTCTTCAATCCGGAGAATCATAAAACAGCGAATTCAAGAAAAATTTGCCCAGAATACGCTCATACATACCCTTCCACAACAAGGACGAAACAACGCCCAACTTATTCTTTCCCTCATGAGAATACTGGATGACGAACCAGTAGAAGACTTGATTGGCTTGTATGTACCTTCGAATGCATTGGATGTGATGACAGATATCGCTATAGCCTCACCTGCAGTATGTGCCTATCGACAATCAGGCAATGAAGAAGATGCCAAGATGGTAGCCAAAGCAATCGTCTCAGTGTTCAACAAGCCCGAAAGTGCAGTTGTGATAGATCTGATGTACAACAAGAAAAATGATGATGATTATTACGAATCTGTACTTGATTACTGTGTGATAGGCAACCTGCAGGCTGTTCTCGATGAATATGCACACATGGCACAAAAAAAGGAACTCGGACATGTTATCTCGGATGCCATTATCGGTACGAGCAATCTTAGTATAGACACAACCGATTCTTTGGGTACGGATAAGAAAAAGCAACTTATGCGTTGCCATTTTGCAATTCCGTTCATTGATAAAACAGTCACAGACAAATCAGTCGCACGTACCAGCAATATCCGTAAGGCATTCAACTCTCCCTTCCGGCCATTCTTGCTTTCTACCACTTCGATTGGACAGGAAGGTCTTGATTTTCATTGGTATGCCAGAAAGATTGTTCACTGGAATTTACCTTCGAATCCGGTTGATTTGGAGCAACGCGAAGGCCGTATTAACCGCTATAAATGCCTGGCTATACGCAGAAATGTAGTAAAATTATATGGCAATGCAGTGTATCATACTTGGGATGATTTATTCTCTATGGCTTACAAAGATTTGAAAGGTACGCATTCGGATATCGTTCCTTATTGGTGCCTTCCTGTCGCAGAACTAACAGAAGAACAACGGGCTAAATTGGAATACATTGAACGTATTGTTCCGCTTTACCCTCTCAGCCGTGATCGATATAAATACGATCGCCTGATCAAAGTACTTGCATTGTATCGTATGACATTGGGACAGCCACGTCAGGAAGAATTGTTGAACCTTTTGAAAGATATGCACCTTTCGGATGAACAGCTCAAAGAGTTGACTATTGATTTGTGTCCATATCATAAAGAGCGTGAATCATGAAATAAGACTTTCAAAACCAATAAATTTCATTTAGCCCAATAAAATCTAAACTATTTTGGAGGAAAAGACCATTAATTGTCCACCACATTATAACCGCATTTCAAGAAAAAGTCGTTCTGCTATATAATTATATACTCTAATAGCATTCTCCCAACCGCCACAGCAATCAGGACTGAGAGCAATAGTAAGTACAGCTATTTTAGCTTTCTCTTTAACAATCTGGGTACATATAGATTCTATATACGTCTCTGTAAATAATTGAACATTATTATTAAAAAAATAATCAACATCCAGATTTACAATCCATAATCTTCCTTTATTATTACTAATCTGCTCTTCCAGTAGTCGACTTAAATCATAACAATTGATATTGATTGGATTAACTGGATATTCTTGCCATCCGTTATTAAGATCATAATAGCGATCGTATGGCTGAGTTTTTGTTACACTGCAGTTTTCGCCTGATACAAAATCATGACATACATAAACTTCTTTCATAAACCAATGAGGAAACACTGATTTCATGTGAAGTATATAATTATCCCAACGTATAGCTTTCACTGGAGGCATCACAACTTTAGGCGGTTGTTCATAATGTAAGGAAATATATCTTTCAAGCGAAATTGGAGTTTCTTCAAATAAGTCCTTCACAATATCATGCTTATCATTAGCGAGATCATCATGCTGATCAATATGACAAAAGTTATATTCTTTACGACGATCTAAGGTATTATACCAACACCACCCTGCCGCAAGATGATTGTCCATTACATAAGTACATCCTTCCTGATAAAGAATATTTAACGCACTTGAGCCGGACTTCAATCTCTTGAACTCTTCACGTTGTATATGCCACATAGCTTTCATTGTGCATAAAAATAAAATAAGAATCGCACATATCTTAAGAATCTAACAATCTTGAGTTTCTTTCGACTCACTAACACAGTTTAGATTCTTATTATTTAGTAGGAAGTATTTCTCGCAGTCTGTTAAACTCATAGACCGTCTCTTGCTCATTCAACCCGGCCTTTGCTGCCACTGCCAAAAGATCCTCTTTCCTCGGTTCGATACTATCGTTGATGGAAGTCGTGCGAAAACCGTTAATGCCATCGCTGGGCAACAGGTCATAGGCCGGAGCAAAATGCCAATCGCCATCCCGATGAATAAAGGCGAAGTTCTTAGCGTGGTCATCCTTGTTACCGATGAGATAATTGAACACCATCAGTCGATAAACTTTCCACAACTCGGCTACACTATGCGTCAGCACGGCGCACACTTGAAAAATATGCTTGTAGTCGATACTGGGCAACCGATAATCGGCACCGATAAGACCAGCCACGCTAACAACATGCAACTTACCTTGAAGCGTTCGGTCGAAACGCTCCACGCCGAAGTACTTGCCTTCGAAAAGCCGTGTATCAGGCATTTCGATTCCGCACTCTTTAGCAAGCAGCGAATAGCGGTATTCATCCACACCGATACTCTGCGGATCTCTCTTGGCTCGAAACTTGACCAGCCACTCTTTGCCTTCATAACGGGCGAAGATCTTGGGACGTGCGCCACCCGGAGAGCCACCACGATCTTGAAATTCCTCGATGCCTTTCCCCCTATATTCGTCGCTGCCCAATATCCGCTCTGCTTCCAATGCCAACTTTTCGAAATCGGCATAATCCTGTCGAGTCACGACACTATGATCCGGACGAAACTCCAGGGCCCCACGTCCCGACGACCCGACCAATGCAAGGCGATCCAGCAAAGTAAGCGCGCGAGGATTGATCCCCTTTTGTTGCAGGTATCGATCCACAATAAGAAGGCCCCATCCATCGGGCAGGCAATCATCGAAGACACCGAATCCCCCCTCAAACGGACGCGGTTTGGCAATAAAGACGCCGCTTCGCAAAGGCAGCTCAAAGGGAGAAATGGAGAAACCCGAACCGAGCCAATCGGGAGCATATTCAAATGCACACAACCCCTCCTTGGTCAGAGCCAGACGTCCCACCAACCGATCCGCAAGAAGAACTTCGATTTGTTTGATGCTATTCATTTTTCCGCCCCCGTTTACGCGTGACACTTTGCTCATTCAAGACATCATCGAGCGATTGATATTGCCTCTGCGCAAAAAGAGCATCGAACTCCGAAAGAGCATTCAAGGCAAAGCCTATCTGAAGCAGCCCCTTCAACGAGATCTCCCCCGTCTGCTCAAATCTGCGATAGGTTGCGAACTTGATTCCTGCTCTCACAGCCAAACCCTCCTGCGTCAAATCCAACTCCAATCTCCGAGCTTTGACTCTCGCTGCAATCCGCATGGCCACCTCACCTGGATTTAAGACATCAAACGCTATCATGTTATTCATAAATGCCATTTATACCACAAAACAAATAAAATAATATTCCTTACAAATATAATCAATATCTTCCATTTAAGCAACATTCACCATGAAACACAGACTGCGAAGAGAAATTTCCTTGCAACCGGCCGGAAATTCCCAACAGAATAAAAAAGTCGGGCTCCGAAATTCGGAACCCGACTACCCTATCCTCAGTGTGTGACGGCTACTTCTTCTTGCGATACCCGCACTTCGGACATATACCCTCCTCGTTGAGTGCAACGCCGCACAGCGGGCAGCGGTCGATGTCGTTCTTGGTCACGAACTCCGCCGAGGCTGCATTCACACCGCTCGTGAAGGTAATCTTGGCGATGTTGAGCTTATCCTTCAGCAGGTCGTAGACAATCTTGATCATCCCCTCAACCGTCAACGTCTCCTTCGTGACTACCAGACGGCAATCGGGATAGGCCGTGGCCAGTTCCGTCTTGAAGGCCGGGCCCTTCATCTTGTTCTGCGGGTGTCCGTTGCGGATGCCCTGCTTCTCGTAGACGTCCAGAACGGCCGGCAGCAGCGGATCATCCTCGCGCAGAACCAGCGTATGGTCGAAATTCCGGAGCACGTCCCACGCTACCTTCTGAATCTCGTTGCAGGGGTAAACCATGTTCACGCCCGCCTCGATGCTATCCTCCACCTCGATGGTCAACTTTCCCGTGTGGCCGTGGAGATACTGAGCCTCTCCTTGAAAACCGTAGAAACGGTGTGCATACTGCAGATCGAATGTTGTGATACTTCTCATAACAAATTGCGGTTTTAAGTTAGACATTCTTTTTCAGAGTTACCTGTACCTGTACTTTTCCGATCTCCTCCGTCGGGGTGATAGATGAACGACAAACAATTTGCCAATCAGAAAAATTGGCATCAATTTTCATAAACAAAGCGAGAATTCGAAATATTTTCCTAACTTTGGATTCAAGAGCAAATAGGCTTCACGATGGCTTTCAAGGTTTTCACGCTGCTGATAAACGGACTGGTTCCTGTTATTCCGGCTTGGTTCATCATGAACTCGCACCCGGAAACAGCGGTTATCAAGCCGTGGCCAATCGTTTGGACATTGCTCGGGGTCAACGTGCTTTTCATTCTGATCGCCTGGAAACACCTCGGATATACACGCCGGCAACGAGAAACGGAAGCCTTGATGTTAATCATCAATGCATTCGTCCCTTTGGCAACGTACAACTGGCTGTTTCCTGCCGAAACGCAGTTTTCGTTTCCCGTGCAAATTCTGCTGTACTGTTTCATGCAGGTTGTATGGATTGTCTCGATTGAAATTGCACCGGATTGGGTCGGACGCATCCGACAACGCAAAGCCGAGGAGCGAGCCTTGTCGGGCAAACAGCACTTTGAATCCAGAGAGGAGGTTCTGAAAAAGCACCAAAACAAGGCTTAAAAAAAGATCTCGTTCTTCCCGGATGAATCCCCGGTTCGGAGCGGGAAATGAACCTCCAAAATTCGGACTCCGAACCCGGGTTTTACATTTTTCCGAGAATATCGGACCTCTGAAATGAAGCGTCAAACAAGGTTTTGCCGCCTCTTTACAGCGTGCCTTTTTGCGGCATCTGTTAACATCGTAACTAACAGAAAATTAACGAGTTACAACGCTTTTCTGCATCGGACTGTAACCCGGTCCGGCTTTTGGGAGATTCTTCATGGAATTTCCGGACAAAGCAAAATGAGGCGTCACTGTTTGTTCGCCGGACCGGGTTCCTTCCGCACGTCTTTTTAGCGTTTGAGCCGATAGTCGATTCCCGCTTTGCGGGCCTGCGAGTGCTGGTAACGGCGGTGGATGCGGTACATGCGCCCGTCTTTTACGAACCGCGCCCCGGTCTGGTGGAAGCAGAAGGAGATGTCTGCCGCCACGCACTGTTCACGCAGCCCGAGCACCCAGGCGTAGTCGCACGGCCGGGCCTCGTTGCCCGATTCGCCGCCCGCCGAGACCTCCTCGACGGCGGGCGAGAGATAGCGTGCGATGTCGAGCGGTCCCAGCAGCGGGGCGCAGACGATGAGCCGGTGGCGGACCGGCGTCGCGAGGAACAGCAGCAGCCGGTAATCGGCCATCGCCTGATTTTCGACCGTGCAGCCGATGACGACATTCTCATATCCGTCGCCCCAGTCGGGCGGCAGTACGGCGGCCAGCCGGTCAATGCGCTTGGTGAAGAAGAGGAACCGCAGGTCGTGGCGGATGCGCATCATCTCCCAGGCCTCGGCACGCCAGGCGTCGGCCTCCTCCAGCAGAAAATCCGATGTGAAGCAGGTGTAGACCATCTCGCCGGCGGGGACCTTGAACCGTCCGTCGCGGCTACGGCGCACCGGACGGTCGAACATCGCCGTCTGCCGCACTTCGCGGCTGTCTTTGTCGTGGCGGCTGTCCTGCCGGTAGACATAGCAGTTGCGGCAGCCTTCGCTGATTTTCCGGCATCCGTGCCAGGGGTTCCACGAAACGGACATGGTTACATGAACTCCATGCGCAGGCGCACCATGTGGCGGCACTCCACGCCGTTTTCGAAGATCGGCGTAGGGCTGTGCTTGCGGAAATAGTCTACGTCGATGCCGCAGCGGACGAATCCGCAGCGTTCGTAGAGGGCGATCTGCCCGAATCCCGAATTGCCCGTGCCGATTTCGAGCAGGCGGAACCCCGCCCGGCGGGCCGTGTCGGCGGCGTGGGCCAAAAGGGCCGTGGCGATGCCCTGCCGCTGGCGGTCGGGCACGACGGCGATATTCACGACCTCGGCCGTGAAGGGCCGCGTGTGGATCAGCACGTACTGTCCGACGATCCGGCCGCCGTCGCAGGCGGCGTAGCACGTTCCGCGGCCGATGTAGTCGGCCACCGAGGCTTCGACCTCGTCGGCCAGCAGCAACAGTTCCCGCGAAGGGGTTTCGGTTTTGCGAATTTCCATATCAGAAAAGGGATAGGGCGCCCCGGAAGGTCGCCAGTACGACAATGTAACGCAGGGTCTTGCCCGCGAGCATCGCGCTGCCGGTCAGCCACACGTTGCTGCGCATCAGTCCCAGCACGATGGCGATGGCCTCGCCGATGGTGGGCAGGAAGGCGAAGAAGGCCATCAGCGCCCCGCGTCCCGAGAGGAATTTCCGCGCCCGGGCCAGTTGGCGCGTCGAGACACCCAGCCGGGTGATCCATTCGGTCTTGCCCAGCGTCCCGATCCAGTAGCAGGTCATGCCGCCGAGCGTGTTGCCCAGCGCGGCCGCGACGACGCATCCCACGGGATCAAGCCCCATGCCTGCGAGCACCACCATCACCGCCTCGGAGCTGAAAGGCAGGACGCTTCCGGCGATCAGCGCCGAGAGGAAGAGGCCCCAGTAGCCCCAGTCGATGAGAAATTCGGTGATTGTTTCCATATCTATCCGCACGGGGCTTTCGGCGGCCCGTGCAGACAAAGATAGCGATTTTTTCGGTTCCTACGCCTCCCCGGCCCAGCCGCGGATCACACGGCTGCGGACGTCGACGCCCATTTCGCGGGCGCGGGCGAGAATGCGGCGCGCCAGGGCGGCTTTCCTGTCGTCGGGCGCGTAACGGAAATAGGCTTCCGCCGCGCGGATGTGCGCTGCGTCGACGAGCGGGAATTCGCGCGTTTCGGGGATTCCGAACGCCGATGCGGGGAGTTCGCGGCGTTCTTCGACGGTGAGCCGGTCGGGAGTTTTGGTTTTCGGAGCCATGACGGTGTGGTTTTTCTTTCCGGGCGGCAAAATCCGGGCCAGCGGAGCGGCGTTTGTCTGCGAGGTGGCGTGCCGACGGCGTGCGAATGGCTTTCAGGGGGCCGGGTGCAGAGCCGCCGGGCGATCCGGCTGCCGGCGGCATACCGCCCGGGACCGGCGATCCAAAGCAGCGCGAAGGCCGCGAGGCAGAGCATGTTTGATGCCTTCGTTTGGTTCTCCCAAATTGATGGATTATCTTTACAGCCGTGAATTTCAACCGCTACATAACGGAGGCCGAATTTTCGGAACTCGCCGCCTTTATCCGCCGCGAGGGCGTCGTACGGCGTTTCGCCCGCGGCGAACGCCTCTCCGGGCAGGGACTCCGCAGCCACCGCTGCGGACTGGTCGTGCAGGGCGCTTTCCGTTACGTGCACGCCGACGCCGCGGGAGAGGAGCATGTCGTGGGTTACGCCTTTGCCGGAGAGTTCGTCGGCGACTATATCTCGATGTGCGTCGATGCGCCGTCGCAGGTGACGATCGGGGCGATGTGCGGCGCCGAGGCCCTGCTTGTTCCCGGCGAACGGCTCGAAACCTTCTACCGCACCGATGCCGCCTGCGAGCGGCTGGGCCGCAGGCTGGCCGAACACATGCTGGCCGAGGTTTACGAACGTCTGCTGGACCGCTATGCCGCCTCGCCGCAGCAACGCTACGAGGCCCTGACGGAGCGTTGTCCCGACGTGTTGCAGCTCGTTCCCCTGCGGGAACTGGCCTCCTATCTGGGCGTGCGTCCCGAGACGTTGAGCCGCATCCGCCGCCGTGTCCGCTGATTTCTTGATCTGCGTCAACGTTTTTTTGGGGCGCACCCGTTAACTTTGTTTCCATGAAACGAGCGATTGTCATCGGGGCCACTTCCGGCATCGGCCGGGCGTTGGCCGAACGCCTTGCGGCCGAGGGATACCGGGTCGGCGTGACCGGGCGGCGCGAGGCGTTGCTGGAGGAGCTGGCGGCCAGCCGTCCGGGCAGCTTTTGTTACGCCGCGGCCGACATCATGGACCCTGCCGCCGCCTGTGCGGCGCTGGAACGCCTCGCCGGAGAGCTGGGCGGCATGGATTTGTGCGTGGTCAGCGCCGGAACCGGCGACCTGAATCCCGGACTGGACTATGCGCTGGAAGAGCCGGCCATCCGCACCAACGTCGTGGGCTGGACCGCGGCGGTCGACTGGGCCTACGGCCGTTTCGAGGAGCGGGGCGGCGGCCATCTGGTCGTCATCACGTCGGTCGGGGGCCTGCGCGGCGGCGGTGCGGCTCCGGCCTACAACGCCTCGAAAGCCTATCAGATCAACTATGCCGAGGGCCTGCGGCAGCGGGCTGCGAAGTCCGGACTGCCCCTCCCGGTGACCGACATCCGTCCGGGATTCGTCGCGACGGAGATGGCCAAGGGCGAGGGGCTGTTCTGGGTGATGCCCGTCGACCGGGTCGTGGAGGGGATCGTGCGGGCCATCCGCCGCCGCCGTAGCGTGGCGGTCGTCACACGCCGCTGGCGGCTGCCTGCGTGGCTGATCCGGCACATGCCGGAGTGTATTTACCGTAAAATGGGATGATGATGAACGGATGGTTTCTGGCGGCCGGAGCGTTGCTCGCCGCCGCATTCTTCGTACACGTGTTTTCAGGCAACCGCTTCTACTCGGCGGCGCGCCCTGATGCGGCAACGGCCCCTTCCGGAGCTTACGAGGCGTGGCTGATGGGCCGCTGCGGCGTTCAGATGATTTCAGTGGACCTGTTCCTCTGCGCGGCTTTTCTTTTGCTGCTGGGGACGGGCGTCCTGCCGCGCAATTTCGCGCTCGAACTCCTGCTGCTGCTGGTGTTCGGCGGCTGGTGCGTCTTCTGGCTGGTGTCGCTGCTGTGTGAAAAAGCCGGAGGGCGTCATTACCTCCGGCTGTGCCACTGGGCGTTGTTCCTCGTGCTGTTCGGTTTGGTGCTGGGCGGCATGCTCGGGTAGTCCTACTCCTCCTCTTCGTAATAGACTTTGTAGAACTTGCCCTTCTCGTCCTCGCCCTGCTCCAGCAGGTTGCGGTTGCCGTGGACGTAGATGTGGAAATTGCGGTCGAGTTTGATGACGCTCTTGTACGACCGCGCCTGCTTCTTGACGGCTGAATCCGAGATGCCGAATTCGTCCTCGATGCGGATGTCGCGGTCCTGTTCGTACTCCTGGCGGAAGCGCGTGAAGCTCTCCACGACCTCCGGCTGGCGGATCACCTTCTCCGAAAAATCGTCCATCGAAAAGCTCTCCTGCTCCTGGAAATACTTCATCGTCTCGTTGAGCAGCTCGGCCTGGTCGGCCTTCGACACCTCGAACTCCTTCGAGAGGTGTTTCGTGACGTATTTCTTGCACATCGCCAGCGTGTTGTGCGTATTGTGGTAGTTGTCCTGCCGCTGGCGCACGCGCAGGAAGTCGTCGATCCAGTAGCGTGCTTCGGTGCGGTTGGTGTTGTCGACGACGAAGACCGCAAACCCCTCCTCGCGTTCCGTGTTGAAAATGACGGCTCCCTTGTCCAGCCGTTTGATGTCGATGCCTTCGCGGGCCGCGATGTGCACCCCTCCGGCCTGCTGTTCGACGTCGAGGAACGTGTCGCGCGTCTCGGACTTGAACAGCCCCAGCGCGTCGCAGCGTTCGCCGCCGAAATTGCAGTCCGAAAAGTAGGCCGTGTAAAATTCGCCGCCCTTGATCTGCGGGTGCATGCCGCTCTCGTAGAGGTGCTTGGCCAGGCTCACCGAATGTTCGAGGAGCGCCTCCGGGTCGTCGAAGATCCTGCATGCGAAGTTCCAGACCTCGTTGCACCCGAGGTCGGTCTCGTGGTGGAGGTTGTAGCACTCCTCGCTCTTGAAGCCGCCGAGGAAATAGGCCGTGAGCGTGCGCATCAGCCCTTCGTCGGCGACCTGTGCCGAGAGTTCGGGCGAGACCGTCAGGGGTTCGTCCTTCGATTTGTTGCCGACGACGTGTACGGCCAGCGCTTCGATGCGCGTATCTTCGGTGTATAACATGTTCGGGATCGTTTAACGGACGACAAAGATGCGCATTTTTTGTCTCCCCGGCAAGTCCTGCGGCCGATAAAAAGGCCGGAATCCGCGGGGGACTCCGGCCTTCGGGCGTGTGGCGCGGCTTATAGGCGGGTCGCAGGCGCGATCTTCAGGCGGAACGTGTAGTCGGCGTAGGGAATCCGGTATTCGGGCAGCGGCAGCGCGCCCCACGAGTTGACGCACGCCAGTCCGTACTGCACCTTGTCGAGGCATACCGAAACGTTCTTCTGCTTTTCGACCTCGGGCGAGTGTCCCTGCCGTTTTGCGGGGCCTTCGTCGAGCGACTCCTGCGGGTAGTGAAGCGCCGAGGCGGAGAACGGAGCGTCGGAGGTCACCGTAAGACCCCGTCCGCCGATGTCCGCGAGGTGCCACCAGCGCAGGTCGCTCTTCGTGCCGGTCTCCTGCGGGCGGATGTAGGGGTGGAACTGCTCGTCGACGTTCTGGCGGTAAAGTCCCACGAAGGCCGACGATTTGCGGTCGGCGTAGTTCTCGCCCGGTCCGCGGCCGTAGTATTGCAGGCGGTCGAACGCCTCGGGCATCTCGAAGCGCATGCCGAAGCGGAACATGTCGGGAACTTGGGCCCCCGGCGTGGCGTGCAGCGACTGTGCGATCGTGACGGCGCCCGTGTTGTCGACGGCGTATTCGATCTCCAGCGTGGCCTGCACCCCGGGCATTTCATAGCCGGCCTTCACCGTGACGATGCCGTCGGCCTCGGCATGGGTGAGCGTCTTGAGTTTCATCTCCGGCTGTTTCCAGACGGCCATTTTGTGTTGCAGTCCGGCGCCGAAGTCGTTGTCGGTCGGCGCGCGCCAAAAGTTGGGGCGCAGCGTGGAGCCGTCGGCCAGGAAGTCGAGCCCGCGGACTTCGTAACGGGTGATGAAGCCCGTCTTGCGGCTGAAGTCGAGCCGCAGGCCGTTGCCCGCGACGATCAGGAAGTCTTTGTGGTTGTCCGCAACGAAGAGCGATTCACCTTCGGCTGCGGATTTCGCCGCGGGAGCCGTGAAGACGTATTCGCGGATCGGCAGCTGGGCGCGCGCCGCGGTGTGGCCCGCGGGCAGGATGCCTTCGGCCGTCTTGAGTTTGTAGGCCACGTCGAGCAGCAGTTCGCCCGCCGCGGGCAGCGTGGCCGGATCGTAGGGGAGCGTGATGCGCACGCGCTGCTGCGGCGCGGCTTTCAGTCCGTCGACGACGCCCCGGCGGAGGGGCGTCCCGTCGCAGAGCACCTCCCAATGGAGGTCGTAGTTTTCGAGGCCGCGGAAGAAATTTTCGTTGAGGACCTCGACCGTATTCCCCGCATCGCCGGCCCACGAGGTCCAGACCGACTGGTAGTAGTAGCGCACCTCCTCCATGTGGGGGTTCGGAATGCGGTCGGGACCGATCAGGCCGTTGTCGCAGAAGTTCTGGTCCGAGGGATCGTAGGGATTCCAGTCGCCTCCGTAGCCGTAGACCGTCACGCCGTTGCGGCCTTTCTTGCGCAGCGACTGGTCCACGAAATCCCAGATGAATCCGCCCTGGTATTTCGGTTCGCGGCGGATCAGCTCCCAGTACTCCCTGAATCCGCCCATCGAGTTGCCCATAGCGTGGGCGTATTCGCACTGGATCAGCGGTTTGGCGGGATTCTCGGCGAGGTATTTCTCACACCGCTCGTAGCCCCAGTACATCGGGCAGATAATGTCCGTGTTGCGGCTGCCGGGCGAATAGACGGCCCGTTCGTGGTGAATCGGCCGCGAGGGGTCGTAAGCCTTGATCCAGTCGTAGCAGGCGTCGAAGTTCGGCCCGTCGCCCGCTTCGTTGCCCAGCGACCAGATGATGACCGACGGATGGTTGATGCTGCGCTGCACGTTGCGTTCGTTGCGCTCCAGATGCGCCTTGGCGTAGAGCGGATTCTTGGCCAGCGTCTTTTCGCCGTAACCCATGCCGTGCGACTCGATATTGGCCTCGGCCACGACGTAGAGTCCGTATTGGTCGCAGAGCGAGTACCAGCGGGCGTCGTCGGGGTAGTGGCACGTGCGCACGGCGTTGATGTTGTTCTCCTTCATGATGCGGATGTCCTCCAGCATGCGCCCCTCGGAGACGTAATAGCCGTAGTCGGGGTCCATCTCATGCCGGTTGGCGCCCTTGATCAGCACCGGCCGGCCGTTGACGAGCAGCTGCCCGCCCTCGATCTTCACGTCGCGGAATCCGATCCGGAGCGGAATGACCTCGATCACTTCGCCCGCCGGCGCGCGGAGCGTCGCCGTCAGTCCGTACAGCACGGGCGTCTCGGCGCTCCACAGGGCGACTTTCCCGGCGTCGAGCGTGCAGCGCTCCTCGTCCTTCGTGACGCGCAGCTGCTGCGACGCGACGCTGCGCCCTTGGGCGTCGGTGAGCGCCAGTTCGACGCTGCATCCCCGCGCCTGCCTGGGGAAGAAGGCTTTGACGGCTACCGTTCCCGCGGTGTAGTTGGCCGAAGGCGCGGCGTCGACCTGAATGTCCGTAATTTGCCGTTTGTCGCGCGCGTAGAGGTAGCAGTCGCGGCCCACGCCCGAAAGGCGGAAGAAGTCCTGATCTTCGAGGTATGTGCCGTCGCACCAGCGGAAGACCTGGAACGCGATGAGATTCCGGCCGGGTTTCACGTAGGGCGTCAGGTCGAACTCGGCCTCCAGCTTGCTGTCCTCGCTGTAACCCACATAGCGGCCGTTGACCCAGAGGTAGATGTTCGACGTCACCGAGCCGAAATGCGCGACGATCTGCCTGCCGGCCCATGCCGCGGGGATGTCGACCGTACGGCGGTAGGAACCCACGTGGTTCTGCTCGACGGGAACGTGCGGCGGATCGTTTTTGAACCAGCCCCGCCAGGCGTAACCGACGTTGAGGTAGACCGGATCGCCGTATCCGTTCAGCTCCCAGAGTCCCGGCACGGGCATGTCGTTCCAGCCTTTGTCGTTGTAGCCGACGCGGAAAAAGTCCGTCGGTCGCTGGTCGGCGTCGCGCACCCAGTTGAATTTCCAGTTTCCGTTCAGCGTGACGAACCGCTCCGAGAGGGTCTTGTCGCCCGTTTGTGCGGCTTCCGGCGATTCGTACGCGAACCAGGAGCCATGCATCGGCATTCGGTTCACGGCATTCACGCCGGCGTCCTGCCATTCGTTGCTCTGCGCGCCGGCCGTCAGCGCCGTCGCCGCGGCCAGCCAGCATAAGAGGATTTTCTTCATCGGTTATCTCTGTTTTTAAGGTTTAGGCATAGTCTGCCGAAGCGGTTTCCGCTGTGCCGGATGTCCGGCGCGGTCCGATCGGTTAAATTTCGGAAAAATGTCGGGAAACTCCAAATATGGCGGCTGAAAAAGACGACAGCCGTATTGTTCCGGTGCATTTTTGCCGGGTGACGGTTATTTCCAGTCATGTACCTGGTCCGTTCTCACGCCGCCGCCCGCAGGGCAGTCCTCCTATAAAAAAGCAAGGACGCAGGTACAACCCCTACAGTCGGCCCGTTACAGCCTTATGATGGTAGTTGCCCTTACGCCCAAGCCTGTCCCCCACCCGAACGGGCAGGGACAAGGCTCAAGTTTCAGACAAATATTACACCATCATAAAAACTGCCGTATTTCTACAACAGGTAACGGTTTACTGTAGGTATAAAGGTTTGTCTTAACCTTTGTTTCTATTTTCTATTGCGAAGATAGTCAAATAATCCGACTAACCAAAAAATCCGGCCCCCTTTCGGAGGCCGGACCCACTATAAATAACTATGACAAAAACTTTCGTTTATGCGTTGGCGGTCGCCAGCGGCGAAGCCTGCGTGTAGGTGCGGGCGGCCAGCTCCTTGTCGAGCATGTACAGCCCGAACTTGTTGCCTTCGACGGCCTCGCAGGCGGTGATCATCTCGCGTGCCGACTCCTCCTCCTCGACCTGCTCGTCGACGAACCAGACGAGCATGTTCGACGAAGCGTAATCCTTGTCCTCGGCGGCGATGGCGGCCAGATTGTTGATCATGGCCGTAACCTCCTTCTCATGGACCAGCGTGTCCTGGAACATCTCCAGCGGCGAAGTCCAAGCAGTGCGCACCTCCTCGATCGGGAGCAGCTTCACCTCGGCGTCGCGCGAGAGAATGTAGTTCATAAAGATCCGCGCATGGTCCTGCTCCTCCTGGAACTGTACGTAGAACCAGTTGGCGACACCCTTCAGCCCCTTGGCCTCGGCGTCCATCGACATCGAAAGATAGAGATAGGCCGACCAAAGCTCGGCATTGATCTGCGCGTTCATCGCTTCGTGTAATTTCTTGCTTAACATAACTGTATTGTTTTAAGTTTGCGGTTTATCATCGTTCGTGATACAAATATACAATAGTTTTTCGTGATTTGTATCAAAATAGTCATCAAATTATTTTATATCGAAATGGCGAGACATTATAAAACAAAATAGACGGCGTCCGAATACGTATTCGGGCGCCGTCGGATGGTTTTCAGCGGAATGCGGATCAGTCGTCGATCTCGATCAGGCGGAACTGAAGGTCGAATTTCAGGTCGAGACCGTTGTCGAGCTTCACCTCCCAGTCGCGCTTGTCGCGGTCGATCGAGACGATCTTGCGGCCTGCGAAGTTCTTGGCGACATAGTCGCGGATCTGCTGCGGAACGATGGCTGCGGGAACCTCGCCGTACTTGCAGTCGACCTCCTTCCACGCTCCGTCCTTGGCGAACTCGACCTTCGAGCCGTTGACGAAGACCACCTTGTAATCCTTGTCGAACAGCTCCTCGTCGACTTTGGCGTAGGAGACCTCGACAGCCTTGAAGTGGGTCTGGACGAACTGTTGCGCAACGGCGGGAAGTTCGCCGACGGTGATGATCCGGTCTTTACCGGCGAAAGCGGGAACCGAAGAGGCCATGACGGCCAGCGAAGCGAGAAGAATCGTGAACTTTTTCATAATCGTAGTGTTTTAATTGAATTTCGTACTGCAAAGTTGCGGCCCGAAACTGAAACGAATCTGAAAAAAGCGGATTTCCTGCATTTTTTTCACGCCGGGAAATCGACCGCGAAGCAATGCCGCCCCTCCTTATAAGAATAGGACACCTTCAACCCGTAGAGACGGCAGACTGCGTCGACCACGGCAAGGCCCAGCCCCGTAGAACCCTCCTTCTTCGTTCCCTGATAGAACCGGTCGAAGATACGCCCGGCGTCGAGCGGACCGCCCGCACCGCTGTTGCAGACCGTGAAGCGACGCGGAGCGACGCGCACCGTCACCTCGCCGCCCTCGTCGCCGTGAACGAATGCGTTTTTCAGCAGGTTGGCGACCACGCTCCCGGCCAGCGACGGATTCATCCGCGCCGTGAGCGGCCCCTCGTCCACGAGCGCAAAGCGCATGCTGCGGTAGGCGTAAATCTCCTCCATGTCCTCGGCCGTGCGGCGCACCAGTGCGTTCACGTCGACCTCTTCGGCCTCGGGGAACTGGCCGTTGTCGATCTTCGACAGCAGCAGCAGCGAACGGTTGAGCCGCACGAGGTAGTCCAGCGTCCGCTGCACCTTGGCGATCTCGCCCAACTGCTCCCCGGTGAGCGCATGCGCATCGTCGACCAGCATTTCCAACCGGTTGCGGCAGACCGCCAGCGGAGTCTGCATCTCGTGCGAGGCGTTGCCGATGAACTGTTTCTGCCGCTCGAACGACGACTCGGCCCGCTCGGCATAGCGGCGCGCGGCATCGTTGAGTTTCCGGAACTCCGTGACGGAGGTCTCGACGGCCAGCGGCGCATTCCGCGCCCCCACGGTGTAACCGTCGAGCCACCGCAGCAGGGCGTAGAGCGGCCGCATCGTGCGGTAGAGCACGATGACCGTGACCAGCAGGATCATCAGCAGCAGGAAGAGGTAGAGGCAGACCATCCACCGGAGGATCGACTCCCGGAGGTCGTCCTTCTCGATGGTCGGAGTCATCACCGTCAGTTCGCGCCATTGCCCCGCGCCGTCGCGGAACACCTTGCGCAGCACGCGGGCCGGCTCCTTGTCGTCGCGTTCGGGAATGAAAATCTCCTCGTCGGAATAGCGTTCGTGGTGCTGTGCGGCGGCATATTGGGGCGACACTTCGTGCAGGAAATAGCCGTTGTTGCCCTCGTCCGCCGGAACGGGAAGCTCCCGTCCGGCCAGAACCCGCTTGACGATCACTTCGGCACGAGCTTCGAGCGCGTCGTCCACCTCGTCGTTGATCTCGTCGATCAGCGTGAAGTAAAACAACACGGCCCATGCCGCCAGAAGCAGCGACAGCGCCCACGAAAGGTGCAGCAGGATGCGGTAAACCAGTTTCACGGCTGTACGAGTTTATAGCCGAAGCCGTAGACTGCGCGGATCTCGATGTCGGCGCCCGCATCGTGGAGCTTGCGGCGCAGGTTCTTCATCTGCGCATAGACGAAATCGAAATTGTCGGCCTGGTCGATATGGTCGCCCCAGACCCCTTCGGCCAGCGCGGTCTTGTCGACCGTGTGGTTGGGGCGGGACATGAAGTAGTGGAGGATGTCGTACTCCTTGCGCAGCAGCTCCACCTCGCGGCCCGCCACCTCGACCCGGCGGCTGTCGGGCCACAGGCGCACGTTGCCCGCGTCGAGGCTCTCGTAACCGCCGCGCTGGTGACGGCGCAGGACGCTGCGGATGCGGGCGCTCAATTCCGCCAGGTGGAACGGCTTGGGAAGGTAGTCGTCGGCGCCGAGTTCCAACCCCTCGATCTTGTCGTCGAGGGAATCGCGGGCCGAAATGATGATCACCGCAGCCGGGCTGCGACGCCTCTTCAGCTCTTCGAGCAGCCGCAGGCCGCTGCCGCCGGGCAGCATGATGTCCAGCAGGATGCAGTCGTAGTCGTATGCGGCGATCTTGTCGAGCGCCGCGGCGTAATCGGCGGCCTGCTCGACGACGTACTGCTCCCGGGTCAGCGTCCGGACCATGATCTCCCGCAGGGAGGGTTCGTCTTCAACAATGAGTATCTTCATAATACACTCCTTTTTCTCGTTTCTCGGGACAGGGGGAGGGGCGAAAATCCGGTCTTGAAACCCGCGGCCCGCCACCGCCCTCCGAAACCCGTCTTTCAGACGGGCGAAATTACGGCCCGAATCCGAAAGGAAACTGAAATGCCGGGAATCAGCGCTGCCCGGTGCGCCGGAAATAATTCTGCAAGACCAGCAGTGAAATGATCTTTTCGCGCCGGCGGTCGCGGAACTGCGCGACGTATTCGTGCGCATGCGCGATGATCGCCTCGGCCTCGTCCGGATGCTCGATGTAGTAGCGCATCCGCTCTTCGAGGTCGGAATAGTCGGGCCGGATCTCGACGTAGTGGTAACCGGGGATGAGCGTGCCCTCCATGAACCACGTCTCGTAGGTCGGACGGGGCATCACGGCCAGCGAGTTCGACGACATGATCCACTTGAGGTTCGTCGCCACGTCGTAGCCCTCGATCGCCAGAATGAACTTGTAGTTCAGGTGGTCGTACATCGAAATATGGGGTTTGGTCCACTCCGGGGGATATTCGGGACGGGGCGTCGAGATGCCGGCATCGCAGCACTCCGAACCGAAATACATGCGCATGAAACGTTCGCGGTGGGGACGCCGCGTGATCGCCAGCCGGAAAATCGCCTTGTCCGACTTCTTCCGGAACGGAATGTCGTCCCGCAGGAAGATGAAATGGCGGACCTTGTCGAGGTTCAGCAGCACCGAATTGGCGTTGTCGCCGCAGATCGGCCTGCTCTTGACGATCGACGGCACGTCGGGAACCGTCGTCACGTCCCCGGGAACGGTATTCCACAGCAGGCGGTCGCTGAACCAGCGGGTGAACTCGTAGGTATCGAAGAAATAGGCCGTCTTGACGCCCCGACGGAACTTGTGGTCGCCTAACGGACGCAGCCCTTCGCGGGGGGGGGTCGCAGGCGCAGGCGACAGTTTGTTGTAATAATCCGCCCGCCGACAGATGTACTCCCAGTCGGGGCGGCGTTCCGCCTCGGCGAGTACCCGGTCCAGACGGGACTGCAACAACCGTTTCGGCGTAAGGTAACGCGCGAAACTCCGCAGGAACCAAAACAGTTTGATCTGTTTGTTGTGAAAAATACGGTTCAGACGGTTCATCGGCAATGGGTTTAGCTCAACAAAGATACGAAAAAGTCGAATGGGTTGCAAAACAGAACCGTACAAGATTCCGTAAAACCGCCTACTGATATAAAAGGGGCGTTACGGCTCCAAAGATAAAAAAATTCCGCGAAAACGAACAAAAAAAGGCGGAAACATCGGTTTCCGCCTTTTGCCGGGGATCGCCCCGCTTATGCCTTCAGGCCGTCGTAGGCCCACTTCACATAGGTCGCACCCCAGGTATATCCGCCGCCGAAAGCCGACAGAATGAGGTTGTCGCCCTTGCGCAACTGGCTCTCGTAGTCGCAAAGACACGAAGGAATCGTGGCGGCCGTGGTATTACCGTTGCGGTCGATGTTGATCATGCACTTGTCCTGCGTGATGCCCATACGGCGCGCCGTGGCGTCGATGATGCGCAGGTTGGCCTGATGGGGAACCAGGAAACGGATATCCTCGCCCTTGAGGTTGTGACGCTCCATCATCTCCACCGAAACGTCGGACATCTTCGACACGGCAGCCTTGAACACGGCGTGGCCGTCCCACATGATCGTGTGCCAGTTGTTCTGCACGGTTTCGACCGAAGCCGGGTAGCGCGAACCGCCCGCCTTCATGTAGAGCTGCATCTCGCCCGAGCCGTCGGAATGCAGGATCGAATCCACGACTCCGAAACCTTCGGTATTGGCTTCCAGCAGCACGGCGGCGGCAGCGTCGCCGAAGAGCGGGCAGGTCGAACGGTCGGTATAGTCGACGATCGACGACATTTTGTCGGCGCCCACGACGATGACCTTCTTGCTCGTGCCGGCCTCGATGAACTTCGCGCCGGTGGTCAGGGCGAACAGGAAGCCGCTGCAAGCTGCCGAAACATCGAACGCAAAGGCGTTCTTGCAACCAGCCTGGTCGGCGATCAAGTTACCCGTCGAGGGGAAGAACATGTCGGGGGTCACCGTGGCGCAGATCACCACGTCGATCTCCATGGGGTCCACCCCCGTCTTATCCAACAAATTGATGACCGCACGGGCGCCCATGTAGGAGCTGCCGATACCCTCGCCCTTGAGGATATGGCGCGTCTTGATACCCGTATGCGACATGATCCACTCGTCGTTGGTGTCGACCATCCGGCTCAATTCGTCGTTGGTGAGGATATATTCCGGAAGGTACTGTCCCACACCCGTAATAGCTGCTGTTATCTTACCCATTAGCTTTGGCTTTTCGTGTTTTGGTTAATTTTGAAACGCACGTTGCAGTTTCGCTGTCAGATCGGCCTTGATGACCTGTTCGGTCGAAAGGATCATGCTCCGGATCGCCTGGGGCGAAGAGCATCCGTGACCGATGATAACGGGCGCGTTGACGCCCAGGACGGGTGTTCCGCCCACGTTTTCGTAATTCATGGCGTCCCAGAAGGCATTGCGGCAGCCCAAGGCCGTGTTGATGCGGTAGAGGCCCTCGGCCATTTTCAGCGCCGTGTTGCCGACGAATCCGTCGCAGACGATCACATCGGCGACCTTGCCCGAAAAGAGATAGGAACCCTCGACATTGCCCACGAAATTGATCCGGCTCTCCGCCTTCAGCAGTTCGTAGGTGGCTTTGGTCTGGGCGTTGCCCTTGGTCTCCTCCTCGCCGATGTTGAGCACCGCCACGCGCGGACGCTCGATGCCCAGCACCGCCTCGGCGTAAATCGAGCCGATCAGGCCGTACTGCGCCAGCACCTCGGGCTTGCAGTCCACATTCAGGCCCACGTCCAGCAGCAGCGCAGGACGCCCTGCGATGGTGGGAACGATGGATGAAATCGTGGGACGCACGACACCCTCGATCGGTTTGACGGCATACATCGAACCGACCATCATGGCGCCGGTCGAACCTGCGCTCGCAAAACCGTCGACAGCTCCCTTGGCCAGGTAGCCAAACCCGACCGTGATGCTCGAATCCGCCTTGGCCTGGAAAGCCTTGGCCGGATGGTCGCCCATCTCGATCACCTCGGTGGTCGCTACGATTCCGAACCGCTCGGCGGGACATCCCTCCGAAGCGAGCACGGACTTAATTTTCTCTTCGTCGCCGAACAGCACGATACGGCTGTCCGACCCGATCGCATCGAGCGCCATGACGGCTCCCTTGACAGCCGCTTCGGGTGCATAATCGCCGCCCATGGCATCTACGCCAATCTTTATCATACTCGTACGAGTGTTGGTTGATATCCTGTCCCGCTCCCGACCCGCCCCCGGAAAACATGCACGACCGGGGATTCAGGCAGCCGGAAGGGAACCTTCATAAATTAAAAAAGAGGCACTCCCCGCGGGGATGCACTCTTTTGAGCGCCGGAATTATTCGGCAGCTTTCTTCTCGATGGCGAGCTTTCCGCGATAGAAGCCGCACTCGGGGCATACACGGTGATAGAGCACCGCTGCGCCGCAGTTCGAGCAGGTAACCACCGTCGGAACGGTAGCCTTGTAGTTGGTTCTGCGCTTATCGCGTCGCGTCGACGAGACTTTGTGTTTAGGATGTGCCATTTTTAAATATAATTTATAAGTTTAAACGTATCTTTATCCGTGTTTATTTCGCGCCGCCGGGTTCTTCGCCGCCTTCGCCTTCTTCGCCGTCCGCGCCTTCGGCCTCCATCCGCTCGCGCAGGGCGGCCAGCTTGGCCCATTCGCCCCCGCCGCGCTCCCCGGCGCCTTCGGCCGCAGCCTCGATCGACGCGAACTCCCGGTCGGAAACGATCCGGAAGCGTTCGAGCATCTCTGGGTTGCACTCCCCCTCGGGATGCACCCGCTGGTAGGGCAGCGACAGCACGATGCTTTCGTAGATGTACTGCGCAAGTTCCACGCGGTCCTCGCCCGGCAGCATCCACATCACCTCGCCGTCGTATTCGTGCACCTCGTCGGAGAATTTCACCACCAGCTGCCCCTCGAAATCAATGGGCACACGGCAGTCCTCCAGGCATCGGTCGCATTCGACGACGACATGACCCGTGATCCCGACATCGAGCGTGAGCTGCTTCTCCGAGCGGTCCACACCGACCGAGACCTCACACCGTCCGTCCTTGATCTCCGTGCTTTCGAAGGCTTCGAACAACGCCTTGTCGACCTCGAAACGGAAGTCGTGACGACCGTTTTTCAGCCCTTTCCAGGCAATCGAATATCGTTGAGCTACCTCCATTTACGCACATTTAGTGCGCAAAGTTACGAAAAAATAAGACATTTGCAAAGAAAACCGCGAGTTTTAGCACTCCCGGCCCGGCGGGGCGCAAATAAATTTGGCGTTGCACGACAGTTGTATTATTTTTACGGAAAAATAGTCCGCGCACGGACCGCCGAACCGATCCGGCGCTGCATCCGGCCCGCGCGGCCCCGACAGAACATGGACGAAAAAGGATTTACAATCGAAGTCACGAGCCGCTACGAAGGGTGGTGGCGGTACAATGCGGCGCTGATGTGCGGCTGTTTCGACGCCGCCGGCCGGCGCATCGGATTCGCCTCGTCGGCATCGACCGTGGCCGACGTCGGCTCGAACCTTGCCGAACGCCCCGCAGACATCGCCGCTGACCGCACGGCCGCGCTGCAAACCATGCCGTGCGACCACCTCGTGCTCTACCTATATATAATTCCCCACACGCTGCCCGCGGACAACGAAATCGACGCGACCAGGCCCTTCGGGATCGAGGTGAGGATCTCCTATGCCGGACGCCGCCTGCGCACCGAAAAGCGGGAGATCAACCAATGGTCGGGCGCCTCGGTCGAAATGCGGGTCGATTCGAAAAAATAGGCTCCCGACCGACCCGGAAGCCGATATAAAGAAAAGAGGAAACCATCGCTGGTTCCCTCTTTTTCTATCGGATGGCTTACGACTATTTGTTGTTGTAAGCGGCCATCTTCTCGATCAGCATGAGGACCTTGTTCGAGTAGCCCCACTCGTTGTCGTACCACGAAACGACCTTCACGAAGGTGTCCGTCAGCGCGATACCGGCAGCCTTGTCGAAGATCGACGTGCGGGCGTCGCCCAGGAAGTCCGACGAAACGACAGCCTCCTCGGTGTAACCCAGGATGCCCTTCAGTTCGCCTTCCGAAGCCTCCTTCATGGCAGCGCAGATCTCGTCGTACTTGGCGGGCTTGGCCAGGTTTACGGTCAGGTCGACAACCGAAACGTCGAGGGTCGGAACACGCATCGACATACCGGTCAGCTTACCGTTCAGCTCGGGAATCACCTTGCCTACGGCCTTTGCAGCGCCGGTCGACGAGGGAATGATGTTGCCCGAAGCGGCACGGCCGCCGCGCCAGTCCTTCATCGAGGGACCGTCGACAGTCTTCTGCGTTGCGGTGGTCGAGTGAACGGTGGTCATCAGACCGTCGGTGATGCCGAACTTGTCGTGCAGAACCTTGGCGATGGGGGCAAGGCAGTTGGTGGTGCACGATGCGTTCGAAACGATCGTCTGGCCCTTGTAGGTATCGGTGTTCACGCCGCATACGAACATCGGGGTGTCGTCCTTCGAGGGAGCCGACATAACGACGTACTTGGCGCCGGCTGCGATATGAGCCTCGGCCTTCTCCTTGGTGAGGAACAGACCCGTCGACTCTACCACGTACTCGGCGTTAACCTCGTTCCACTTCAGGTTTGCGGGGTCCTTCTCGGCGGTTACGCGGATAGCCTTGCCGTTTACGATCAGCTGGCTCTTCTCCACGTTGAAATCCACCGTACCGTCGAAACGGCCGTGCATCGTGTCGTACTTCAGCATGTAAGCCATGTAGTCCACGGGAACCAGGTCGTTGATGCCCACCACTTCGATGTTGTCGTTCGTGCAAGCGGCACGGAACACCAGACGGCCGATACGACCGAAGCCGTTGATACCGATTTTAATAGTTGCCATAATAATTTGAATTATTTGTTAATAAAAAATTGCGTTATTTTTTTAACAGCACAAAAGTACATACTTTATATAATTTACGCAAATAAAAAATTAAATTTTTTTACGAACCGCGGACGCATCCGTTTCCCGGCACGCACCCGTCCGCCGGAAACCTCCGCCGTCTTCAGGCGCACAACACCGCGGAAGCCTACTGCGCAGCCAGTTTGGCCCGTTTGGCCATGGCCGAGGCGAAGACGAAATCGTTCAGCTCGCGGTTGTCCGCATGCAGGATGTCGTCCTTCGTCCCCTCCCACCACTTACGGCCGTCGTGGATGTATACAATTTTCTCGCCGATCTCCATCACGGAGTTCATGTCGTGGGTGTTGATGATCGTCGTGATGCCGTACTCCTGGGTGATCTCGTGGATCAGGTTGTCGATGACGATCGAGGTCTGCGGGTCGAGTCCCGAGTTGGGTTCGTCGCAAAACAGGTAGCGGGGATTCATCACGATAGCCCGGGCGATGGCCACGCGCTTGATCATGCCGCCCGACAGTTCGGCCGGATAGAGTTCGTTGGCCCCGTCGAGCCGCACGCGCTGGAGGCAGAAATTCACGCGCTCCATCTTCTCCCGCTCGCTCTGCGAGGTGAAGAGGTCGAGCGGCAGCTTGACGTTCTCCACGACGGTCGAGGAGTCCAGCAGCGCCCCGCCCTGAAAGATCATGCCGATGTCCTTGCGGATACTTTTGCGTTCCCGGAAACCGAGTTTCGAAAAGTTCACCTCGTCGTACCACACGTCGCCCGAATCGGGTTCGTGCAGGCCCACCAGCGTCTTGAGCAGCACGGTCTTTCCCGAGCCGCTGCGGCCGATGATGAGGTTCGTTTTTCCGGTCTCGAATTCGACCGAGATGTCGTCGAGCACCACCCGGCCGTCAAACGACTTGACGATATGTTCGGCGCGTATCATATAAGCAGGACTTGTGTCAGGATCAGGTCGAAAAGCAGAATCACCACGCAGCTGGCCACCACGGCGCGCGTCGAAGCCGCGCCGACCTCCAGCGAGTTGCCCCGGGCGTTGTAGCCGTAGAAGGCCGAAATCGAGGTGATGATGTAGGCGAAGAAGACGGTCTTGATCAGCGTGTAGGTGATCGAATAGGGCTTGAAATCCATCAGCAGGCCGTCGACATAGTCGGCGGGGATCATAATGCCCGTCGCGGCGGCGATGAGGTATCCGCCCAGAATGCCGATCAGGATCGAGAGGATCGTCAGAAAGGGGAAGAAGACCATCGCGGCGACGATCTTCGGGAGGATGAGGTACGAGGCGGAGTTGACGCCCATGATTTCGAGCGCGTCGATCTGTTCGGTGATGCGCATGGTTCCGATCTCCGAGGCGATCGACGACCCGACCTTTCCGGCGAGAATCAGCGCCACGACCGCCGACGAAAACTCCAGGATCATCGTCTCGCGCGTGGCGTAACCCACCAGCGAGCGGGGAATGAACGGCGAATCGAGGTTGATGCACATCTGCAACGTGATGACCGCGCCGATGAAGACCGAGATGATGGCCGTCAGGCCGATCGAGTTGACACCGAGCGACTCCATTTCGAAAATGATTCGCCGGCGGTAGATGGCGGCCTTCTCCGGACGGGAAAAGACCTTTCCCATCAGCATGAAATAGCGCCCTATGAGTTCGAAAATCTTCAACATGCTACTGCTTTTCCTCTTCGAAATCGACGTAGTCGCCCACATCCTTCGACACGCGCTTCTCGGGCATTCCCGGGGTTTTGTGCACCTTCACCTCGCCTTCGCGCTCCTTGCGCGGCTGCTCTGCAAAGGGCGAGCCGAAACCGCCGAATCCCTTCGGTCCGGACTGCTGTCCGAAGCCTTCGCCGAACTGCTGCTCCATCTGCTTGCGGACCTTGTAGATCCGCCAGCGGAAAGCCAGCATCAGCACGACGACCAAAATAACAAGTCCCATAAGAAAATACAAGATAAACAGCGCGATGCCCTTGAGCAGCGCGGGGGCGCCGAGCGCCAGTATGACGATAAGGAGCATCGTCAGCGGATTGCGCTGCACGAAGCCCGCCAGGGAGTCGATGATTGCCAATATGAAATTCATTCCGATTTCGGTTTACATCTCCACAAAGGTATGGAAAATTATGCGTATTTCAATTAAATGTCGTAAATTTGGCGTCTGGAAACGAAAAACAAATCACAATCCCATATGTTAACTCCCCTCACCGCCATCTCGCCCGTCGACGGGCGTTACCGTAATAAAACGGAGAAATTAGCCGATTATTTTTCGGAGCAGGCCCTCATCCGCTACCGCATCCGCGTCGAAGTGGAATACTTCATCGCCTTGTGCGAACTGCCGCTGCCGCAGCTGACCGGCATCGACCGCTCGAAGTTCGCCGCCCTGCGCGCGCTCTACCTCGATTTCTCGGACGCCGATGCCCGGCGCGTGAAGGAGATCGAGTCGGTGACCAACCACGACGTAAAGGCCATCGAGTACATCATCAAGGAGAAAATGGACACCCTCGGGCTGGAGGCCTATAAGGAGTTCGTGCATTTCGGCCTCACGTCGCAGGACATCAACAACACGGCCATTCCGCTCTCGCTCCGGGAGGCGATGACGGGCGTCTACTACCCCGTCGTCGAGGAGGTCCGCGACGCTTTGGCGTCGTTCGCCGAGCAGTGGCGCGAGGTTCCGATGCTGGCGCGCACGCACGGGCAGCCCGCCTCGCCGACCTCGCTGGGCAAAGAGTTTTCGGTATTCGTCGAGCGGCTCGAAAAGCAGTTGTTCATGCTCCACGACATCGCCGTTCCGGCCAAGTTCGGCGGCGCCACGGGCAACTTCAACGCCCACCGCGCAGCCTACCCCGAAATCGACTGGGTGGCTTTTGCCAACCGATTCGTGAACGAGACGCTGGGGCTGTGCCGTTCGCAGTACACCACGCAGATCGAGCACTACGACAACCTGGCGGCGATCTTCGACAACATGAAGCGCATCGACACCATTCTCATCGACCTCTCGCGCGACATGTGGACCTATATTTCGATGGAGTACTTCAAACAGCAGATCAAGGCCGGGGAGGTCGGATCGAGCGCCATGCCCCACAAGGTCAACCCCATCGACTTCGAGAACGCCGAGGGCAACTTCGGCATCGCCAACGCTGTTTTCGAGCACCTCGCCTCGAAGCTGCCCGTCTCGCGCCTCCAGCGCGATTTGACCGACTCGACCGTGCTGCGCAACATCGGCGTGCCGATGGCCCACGCGGTGATCGCCCTGCAATCGCTGCTCAAGGGGCTGAACAAGGTGATCCTCAACCCCGAGGCGCTGGCGCGCGACCTGGAGAACAACTGGGCCGTGGTGGCCGAGGGCATCCAGACCATCCTGCGCCGCGAGGGTTTCCCGAAGCCCTACGAGGCGTTGAAGGCCCTGACGCGGACCAACGCCCACATCACCCGCGAGTCGATCGCGGCATTCATCGAAACGCTCGACGTCGCCGAATCAGTCAAGGAGGAGCTGCGCGCCCTCTCGCCCTCGACCTACACGGGCGTGTTCCGGTAGGCCGGAACCGGCATCGAAAACAAAGGCAGGACCCGAAAGCGTCCTGCCTTTATTCGTCCCGACGGACCGTCACTCCTTGCAGCAACGCACCGTATAGCCGTAAGACCGGTTCATGTCCAGTTCATTATTGATCGAACCGCTGCTCGACAGTTTGCTGCGGAAGAAGAGGTAATAGGATTTGACCGAAGAGGTTTCCGCCGACCAGTAAGCGCCCGAACCGCCGGTCGAGCTGCGCAGCCCCACGATGGCGCCCGAACTGTAATTGCGATAGCCCTGCGCCGGATACCAGGCCGTCTGTCCCCCGTGGGTATAGGTCATACCGTAGTTCGTTCCGTCCCATACCGAAACGCCGTCGATGTACTGACGTCCCGAAATCAGATCCTCCCATGCACCGGTTCCAGGAACCCTGTACCCCGGCGGGCAAGGGTCGTTGAGCGTTTTGGCCTCACCCCACAATGTCGCGTTCGGCGACGCAAGCCAGTTATAGCCGGTTCCGACCTTATCGTTGTAGAACGTCATGGGATTGGCGGCAGCCCCGTCGGTCGTCGTCGCACTCTTGCTGAAAGCCCAGTCCAGCGCCGGATAAGCGGGATTCACCACCGTGCCGTTCTTTGCTTCGAGGAACGCATTGGCCGAAGTTTCCGTTTTCTCGCCCCCGTAGAACGGGTCCTTGCGCCCCCACTGGTAATACATGCCGTAAGCGTCCGTACCGCCTGCGGTCGTACCTGCGGCGCCCAGGTTGCGGTCCATGAAGACCGTCCCGTTCCCGTAGGTCATCGTCTGCGGAGCGTCGGTCACCCAGACATGCCAGCTCCAGACGACCTTTCCGTCCTGCATCAGGGCGACCAGCGCGTTGCCCCTGCCTTCGCCGACCGTGAGGAAAATATCGCCGGAGGTCGTGTCGAGGGCGACTCCCGAAACGAGTCCTTCGGAGTCGGTCCACAGCCAGTCGGCCGTCATGCCGTCCGCCATCTCGATCGCCGGCTCGAATCCGACCCCTTCGCCGGCTCCGTTTCCGCGTACCCGGGCATTGAAAACATACGTTCCGGGCGCCGAAACCACATAGCAGTTGGCCGTCCCCGCAACGCTCAAGTCGTTGACCTGCGCCGCCGAAAGAGTCCCGCCGTCCGTCAGCGCGATTTCCACCCGGCCGTTTCCGGCCTTTACCGACCGAAACAACTCCACCTGCTCGTCGCCCGTGGCTTCGACCGGATTTCCGGAGCCGTCCTCGATCTGCCACGGCGTCACGGCGGCGTCCGTCGTCACGGTCCAGAAACCTTTATCATCGCGCCCCACGACGGGGACAGGCCCCGAAACAGGCATTTTCGCTCCGGCGGCATCTTTCAGCCAGGGAATATCCTTTTCCGCGGCGAGTGTCCAGTAATACGCATCCCCATCGACCGCAATGCCGATCAGCGGCGCTTCCGCCGCCGCATTGCAGGCTACCGTCACTTCGGTCCCGTCGCAGAACGTAAGGCGCACGCCGTCCTCCGTCTCGGCCAGCGACCGCACTTCCGACTGCGACACGGCTCCGGCCAGCGTCTTCAGCGAGACCAGGCCCGCATTCAGGTCTTCGATCTTTTGCAACAGTTCGGCCGAGGGGGGGGGAACAGGTTTGTCTCCATCCGGGTCCGAAGCCCCGGATTCGCTCTTGCAGCCGCCGAGAAGCAGCGCCCAGGAGCAGATCACAAATAATTTTTTCATCATACCTTGTTTTTTAGTTAATGGTTCCATCTGTTCCGTCCGTAAGGGACAGACTTCACGGAGAATACCGCGCAGGCAAAAACAGGCATGACGACCCGGCAAAGCATGGCGACGACTTCCTCATCCAACCGTAAAAAAGTCTGTCCGAAGAGGTTCGCAGCAACAGGAAAAAGAGGGCCGAAGCAAATAAGGACGCACGGAAAAACCGCCGGCGACGACTTCAGGCGCTCCCTTTCTCCGCAGGAGCAAACACCCTATCGCGCAAGGCAGGTCTTCTGACTTGTCCCCCGAGGCGGCGCCTTCCCGGTCCCGGAGGACCAGTGGCTCAAGAATGCCGCAACGAAAAAGCCCTTGCGGGCGGGACTCACAGCAGCGGGAACTGTTGCCGATTCACACGGCATTCCCTTTTAATTCCCCTCCACGGGGAAACCATTGCACGGCAAAGGTACACTTTTATCGGCAGGAAGCAAGCGATCCGGCGGAATATTTCCGCGAAACGCGCCCCGCCGCTCTGCGCAGCGGACCGTTCCGACCACGATGCGTCCCTTTTCCGGCAGACGGCGGCGCGACTTTGGCACGCGCTTTGTACTTATTTCAGTCAACTGCGGCACAGCAACCGCAGTGAGGTTTCTTCATTTATTTAAGTTTGGGTTAGTAGTTTTAGGAGGGCAACCTCCTGGGGGCAGCAGGCAATCGTGAGATTCCCTGCTGTTTTTTTATCCCCGGAGGGCATCACTAACCGAACAGGTCGTTGAGCACGGCGGCCAGACGATACGACGCCAGGATCAGCTGGCGTTCGGGCAGCAGGTAAGTGTCCGTCACGAACTGCTTGCCGTAGGTCCCGTCGGCCCGCTGCCAGTCGTAGATCACCCGGCAGGCGACGGCCGTTTCGTACAGCCATTCGCGGGGCGTACCCTTGGCCATCCCGGCCTTCTCGCGTTTGGAGAAGGTGTCCAGCAGCAGCCGGTACTCGCTGTAACTCCAGCCGTGGGCGCCGTCCAGCACGCCCCAGTCCCACATCGCATGGTAGGACATCTTTTTCCCGTTGAGGTCCGCACGGCCGCTCTTGCAACCGGGGTACTTGACATGCGAAGGGCAGTGCATGTCGCCCACGATGTGAATGACATACATTAGGTTCAACCGCACGAGCGAGTCGCTCATGTTCCGGTAGTCCTTCAGCCGGTCGATGGCGTGCATCAGCTCCACGACACAGTTGGTTTTTCCCTTGCGCAGCGTGTCGACCAGCTGCATGTCGGCATCCACGTAGCTCACGTGCTCGACATTGCGGAATTCGGGGGTGTCGCGGTACTTGTCCATCCACGAAGCGTAGTAAACGATCGAATGGTCGAGGTAGCGGGCGATGTTCCTCTTCGCCCGGGGCGTCAGGTTGCACTCGGCGATGTAGGCGATGGCATCGTGACGCGTGCGGTCCCATGCCTGCGACGGCAGCGCCGCGCAGAGCATAAGGCCCAACAAAAACAGTTTCAGGTTCTTCATTGTCTTTCAAATTAACGGGTTAACGATTCGGCGCGGAAGTTATCGAACGGCACGCGGTTCTTGCTTTTGACCGCCGGGGCGAACACCACGCGGGTCGTAGCATCGGCTCCCGCAACGGCGAAGGCTGCAAATTTTCCTTTAAAGGCACTATCATCAGGCATATGCCACAAATAAAACAATAAAAAGAAATAAAACCAAAATTATTCCGGTGAAAATTCCACGACAAGACCCGATAATCGGCCAAACGGTCCCCGGCGGACGGCGATTGCAGGTTCGGCACGCGCTTTGTACTTATTCCGGTCAGCTGCGGCACAGCAACCGCAGTGAGGTTTCTTCATTTATTTAAGTTTGGGTTAGTAGTTTTAGGAGGGCGACCTCCGGGGACAGCAGGCAATCGCGAGATTCCCTGCTGTTTTTGCGTCCGCATGCCGGGCGCGCCGTTCCCGCGTGCGCAGGGTACGAAAAAGCCGCCCGGTGTTCCGATCGGTTCTTTGCAACGCTCCGGCTGCCGATTTCACGGGGCGGCAATGCGCTCCGGCACGAAAACTGTGCGGCGGACGACGAGGGAAAACAGCAAAATCCAACCTACCCACCATGGCAAAACGTAAAAATATCACCACGACGCAGCTGGCGCTGATGACCGCTGCGGCCGTCATCAGCCTGCGCGGGCTCCCGATGATGGCCCAGGAGGAACTGACGATGTTCTTCTACATTTTCTTCGCGACGTTCCTCTTCCTGATTCCCGCGGCCCTCGTTGGCGCCGAACTGGGCAGCGCCTTCGCCGACCGCGGCGGCGGCGTCTACACCTGGGTCAAGGAGGCTTTCAACCGCCACCTGGGCTTCTCGGCGATCTTCCTGCAATGGATTCAGAACGTCGTCTGGTATCCCACCGTACTGGGATTCGCCGCCGCGTCGATCGCCTACATGATCGGCGTTCCGGCACTGGCGCAGAACGGGCTGTACGTCGGGTTGTTCTCGATTGCAATGTACTGGTGCGCGACGCTGGTGACCCTGCGCGGCACGTCGGCCATCTCGGGCATCACCTCGAAGGGATTTCTGATCGGCACGGTGCTCCCGGGCGTCGTCGTGATCGTGATGGCGGTCATCTGGATGGCCGGCGGCAACGAAATCGCCCTGAAGGAGATTCCGGCCGGCGTCTCGCAGATCGTCAACGTCGACGCCGCGCAGCACGTCCACCCGCGTCTCTTCCCCCACATCACGGGCATGAGCGACATCGCGTTCCTGGCGGGCATCCTGCTGCTGTTCGCCGGCGTGGAGGTGCACGCCGTGCACGCTCCGGAACTGGCCAAACCCCAGACGCAGTTCCCGCGGGCGATGTTCCTCGCGGCGCTGATCTCGTTCGGACTGTTCACGCTGGGCGCGCTGGCCGTGGCCATCATCACCCCCTACGACCAGATCAACCTCCAGTCGGGGCTGTTCACCACCTTCCAGATCGCTTTCGAACGTTACCACGTGGGATGGCTCTCGAACGTCATGGGACTGCTCGTGGCCTTCGGTGCGCTGGCGGGCGTGATGTCGTGGATTTCGGGCCCCAGCCGCGGCCTGCTGTGGACGGCCAGGGACGGTGCTCTGCCCTGCTTCCTCCAGAAGACCAACAAGAACGGCGTGCAGCTCAACATACTGATTATCCAGGGCTGCATCGTGACGCTCCTCTCGTCGCTTTACATCGTGATGGACGACGTCAGCGTGGCGTTCTTCCTGTTGAGCGCCCTGACCGTGGGACTGTATCTGATCATGTACATGATGATGTACGCCGCGGGAATCCGCCTGCGCTACACGCAACCCAAGCTCATCCGCAGCTACCGCGTGCCGGGCGGAAACACGGGCATGTGGCTGATCGGAGGCGTGGGGTTCCTCGCCGTGCTGTTCTCGTTCATCGTCACCTTCTTCCCGCCTTCGCAGCTGCCCGTGGGCAGTCCGGCGACGTACACGTGGCTGGTGGTGACCGGCACGACGGTCTTCCTCGCGATCCCCTTCATCATCAGTTTCGCAATGGACAAACGGAAGGCCCGGCGGACGCCGGAGGCTTAAAACTCGATCGTCAGGCCCAGCGTCGGGAGCAGCGTACCGCTCACCTGTTCGAGGTATTTCATGCGGTAACGCCGCTCCGAAGCCGGAGCCGAGGGGTTCTCGATCTCCCCCGTGGACATCAGCACGTCGGGCTGGCGCAAACGACCGCCCGCAACGTTTTGCAGGTCGATGTAGACGCCCAGCATGCAACGGCGGAAGTAGAACACCTTGTCGACGCGCACGTCCAGCTGGGCGAAGGCGTCGAGCCGCCCGGCGTTGTATTTCGAATAGTCGTAGTAGGGCCGTCCCTGCGCATCCCACGCCTCGACGAGCGACGAACGCTCCACGTCGTAGGGCGTGTAGGGCGCACCGCCCACGGCGCTCAGCTTCGCACCGAAGCTCCAGTGGCGCGGCAGGTCGTAGGTTCCGCTGACGTTGACCACGAAACGGTTGTCCCACGCCGAGGCGATCCACGGGGCCTGCCGGTCGTTGCGGTACTCCGAGCGGAACACGGTCACCGATCCCACGACGTTCACTCGCCCCGGAATCTGCCAGCGGGCCATCGCCTCGACGCCGTAGGCGCGCCCCTGCGCCGAGGAGACCAGCTTCTCGTTGCCCACCACGCCGTAATCGTTGCCCTTGCACGAGAGCGGAATCCCGTCCGCCACCGACAGCGGCACATCGCCGTAGCGTTTGTAAAATCCCTCGACCGAGACGATCAGCCGGTCGCGCAGCCGCCAGTCGACACCCGCGCTGAAGACCCCGACGCGCATGTAATCGAGCGATCGGTTGACCAGCGCGTCGTCCACCTTGAATCCCAACGCCGTGTAGGGCGGCAGCTGGCAGTAAAGTCCCGCGCTGCCGCTCACCGACCAGCCGGGACCTACCGCATAGGAGACCGAAGCCCGGGGCGACAGCTGGCGCCACACCCGCGCCATACGTCCCGAGTAGTCGCACCCGTCGGCGCGCAGGCCCGCCGAGGCGGTGAACCGCTTGTCGGCCGAGGCGTATTCGGCCCCGGCGAACAGCCCCCAGCCGACGATTCCCAGCCGGGTCCGGTAGTCCGACAACTGCGTCCTGTCGGTATAGAGCCGTTGCAGCGTGCGGTTCGTGTAGTCGGAATAATTCACCTCGACGCCCTCGCGGACGGTCCAGCGGCCCAGATAGGTGCGGTTCTCGGCCCGGAGCGTGGTCTTCTGCTCCACGGAGCGCAGCCGGAGCGTCAGGTTGTCCTCCGACGAATCATCGTTGCGCAGGTATTTCAGGTTGCGGTTGTTCAGGTAGTTGTGGCTCAAGGTCACGGTCTGCACGTGGCGGCCCGCATAGTGACGCCACGAAGCCCCCACCGTGAAGGTCTCCTGCCGGATGCGGGGCAGGTAGCTCAACAGGTATTCGGCGTCCTCGCCCTTCTCGTCGACGTTGAGACGCATGTTGTCGAATCCCGCAAGGGCCAGCACCGTCAGCTCGTCGCGCTCCGAAAGGCGTGTCTTGACTTTCGCCTGCCCGTCGATGTAGTTGGGCAGGAAGGGCAGCCCCAGCAGTTTGAACAGCAGTTGCAGGTAGGACTGGCGGATGGAAAACAGATAAGTCGTCTTGCCGCCGATGTGCCCGCTGCCGCTCAACCCCACTTCCGAGGCGCCCAACGTCGCTTTGAAGGTCTGCTTTTCGGCATTGCCGTCGCGGAGCCTGAAGTCCAGCACGGAACTCAACGCCCCGGCCCGGTCGGCGGGAAAGGCTCCCGTATAAAAACTGATTTCGCGCACGAGGTCGGCGTTGACGATGCTCACCGGACCGCCCGTCGCCCCCTGCGTGGCGAAATGGTTGATGTTCGGGATTTCGATCCCGTCCATGTAGAACTTGTTCTCCGCAGGCCCGCCACCGCGCACGATCAAATCGTTGCGATACCCCACGGGCGAGAAGGCCACGCCGGGATACGAGCGCACGATGCGCGACACGTCGCGGTTCGAGCCGGGGCTTTTCTCGATCTCCCGCAGGCCGATCACCTTCAAACTTACGGGACTCTCCGCCGTGACGCGGAACGGCGACGGACGGACCGTCACGGCCTCCAGCTGCGCGGCATCCTCCTCCAGCTCGACTTCGATAAAGGGCGTGGCGGCCGAGACCATGTATTCGGGCGTCGTGAGGCTCTTGTAGCCCACCGACGAGACCGCCAGCCGCCAGATGCCCGGCTTCACGCGCTCGATGCGGAACCTCCCCAGCGAGTCGGTCGAGGCTCCCTTCTGCTCCTGCCCGGCCAGCACCACGGCGGCATAGGCCACGGGGCGGCGGCTCAAACGGTCGATCACCCGCCCGCTGACGGGATAGGTCCCGCCCTGCGCCCGCACGGCAAACGCCGCGGCCAGGCCGAAAAACAAAACAGCGACTTTCAGGAATTTCATACGGCAAAGATACTCGGTCAGGCGCCGTCCGACGCCGTTTCATCGGTACATTTCGGCAGCAGTTTCAGGTACGAGAGCAGAACCACGTTCATCACGAGGGCGTAGACGATGGCCGGGACGGCCATTTCACCGCTGTCGAAGATCAGCGGCGAGGTGGCGACGGCGATCGCCTGCGCAGCGTTCTGCATCCCGACCTCGATGACGATCGTGCGGCGCACCGCCCGCCGGAGCCGGAACAGGCGGGCCAGCAGCGATCCGCCCGCCATCGCCAGCAGGATCAGCGCACCCGCGGCCAGCCCCAGCACGCCGAGATTCTCCAGAATCGTCGAGGCGTACTGCACGAAGAACACCGCCGCCAGCAGCATCAGGGCCGGGAAGGCCACACGCCCCAGCAACTCATGCACACGCCGTGCCGCCCGGGGCCGCCAATGCCTGAAAAGCGCCCCGCAGAGCATCGGCAGGAACAGCAGGACGATGTTCTGCACCAGCAGTTTCCCGACCGGAAGTTCGATGGCCGCACCGGCATGCACCGCGACGAAACGCGCGGCGAAACCCATCACCAGCGGAATCGTGAAGAGCGTGATGAGGCTGCTCAAAGCGGTCAGCGTCACCGAAAGGGCCACGTCGCCCTTGGCCAGCATCGAAAAGACGTTCGACGAACTGCCTCCCGGACAGCAGGCGACGAGCAACAGTCCCAGAAAATAGACGGGCGGCAGGCGGAAGGCCAGCCCCACGCCGAAGGCGATGAGCGGCAGCAGCGCCAATTGGCCCAGCAGCCCCGCGACAACGGCCGCCGGACGGCGGGCCACACCGGCGAAGGCCTGCCGGTCGAGTTCGATGCCGAGCTGAAACATCAGCGCGATCAATACAGGCAGTACGATCCAGACGGTATTCATAAGCGATGTAAAACGACGATCCCGGGGCGCGGACTTCCCGGCAGCTCGGTTCCATTTTACTGCAAAGGTGGCCCTTTTTTCGGGAATCCGGCCCGTTTTCCGGAAAAAATTGTAATTTTAACCTTTCAATTACGCGAGATACGACGGTTTATGTCCCTGAACACCAAATACGACATCCTCGACAACCGACTGGTCATCCGACGGCTCAACGCCGGGGACCGGCAGTGTTTCGAAGCATGCTACCGATTCTATTACAAGGGGTTGTGCAGCTTCGCTTCGCGCTGGGTATCCCTCCCCGTGGCGGAGGACATCGTACAGGACACGATGCTGTACATTTGGGAAAACCGGGACCGCCTGATGGAGGAACTTTCGCTGAAAGGACTTCTGTTTATGATCGTCCGCAACAAGTCGCTGGACCGCATCTCCAGCCAGAAGGTCCATTCACGCGTCCACCAGCAGTTGGAAAAGAGATTCGCCGACCAGTTCGACTCCCCGGACTTCTACCTCGGCACGGAACTCGCACGGCTCTACCGCGAGGCGCTCGCCCAACTCCCCGAGCAGACCCGGCGCATCTTCGAGATGAGCCGCTTCCAGGGCATGACCCACCAGCAGATCGCCGCCGAGATGGAGGTGTCGCCCCAGACCGTCAACTACCATATCGGCCAGGCGCTCAAAGTCCTCGGCGTCGCGCTGAAGGACTACCTGCCGCTGATCGCGCTGTTTTTCGAAATGCCCGGGAACAACTGAAACCCCTGCCCCCTGCAACCGACCATATGCAATAAAAACGAAAGCCCGAAAAAAAATCGGGTTTTCGTTTAGTAACTATTTCCCCAAAACCGTATTACTGTTAGAAACCGAACTTATGAAAGAGATCGACGACAACCTGCTGACCGAATTTCTCGAAGGAAAACTCGACGAACCCGCCAACCGCGAGATCGAAAACTGGTACGACGCCTCGGAGGAGAACCGCCGCCGGCTCGAAGCGCTCTACTTCGTGCTCTTCGCCGGAGACCGGCTCCGTGCCGCCGCATCGGTCAACACCGACCAGGCCTTCAGATCGTTGCAGCGGCGCATCGAACTGCGCCGCACGAAAACAAGGCCCCAATGGCGGCAGATCGCGGCGCGCTACGCCGCCATCCTCGTCGCGGGCGTGATCGTCGCAGGCATGTATCTCTACCAGAACCGGCCGGACGACCGCATCTGCACGGTCAGCGCCGAGCGCAGCGACTGCTCGGTGACGCTGCCCGACGGCTCCGTCATCCGGCTCACCCGCAGTTCGCAGCTCAACTATCCGGCCTCGTTCGACGACGGGAACCGCACGGTGCACCTCACCGGCGAAGCCTTTTTCGAAGTCAGCAAGCGCAACGGCGCGCCGTTCACCGTCACCACGGTCCACGACGCCGAAGTCGTGGTCCGCGGAACCAAATTCAACCTGAAAGCCTACGACGACAGCTCCGACGTCGAAACCGTACTGGTCGAGGGAGCCGTCGATTTCCGCGCCGCGGACCACGTCGTGGCTCTGCACCCGGGGCAGAAAGTCTCCTACAACCCCACGGACAACGACCTGACGCTGCAAACGGTCAACGTGGAGGCGGAGCTGGCCGCGCGGCTGCGCACGTTCCGCCACGTCGACCTGGCGCAAATCGCCGGGGTGATCGAGGATTTCTACGGCATCGGCGTCGCCTTCCGCAGCGAGGCGCTCAAAAACATCCAGTTTACCGGAACGCTCGACTTCAACATGCCGATCGACCATATCCTCGAAGTGCTGACGCTTTCGACGAACACCCGTTTCAACCGCAACGGCGAAAAAATCACCATTCACAAATAATCCAATCTTAACCAAACCTCTATGAAACAAAAGTTACTCCGTATGCGGCATGCCTGGTATCTACTGGCAGCATGCCTGACACTCCTTATTCCGTGGGGGGGGGAATGCAGGCGGCGCCGTCGCCCCAGCAGACTTCGGTCCGCGTTGAAAACGTAACCAGCCTGAAAGGGCTGATTCAGGAGATCGAATCGCAGACCTCCTACCGGATCTCCTACCAGGGCAACCTGGCGGACAACGTCCCCGTAAAAATCGCCAAATCGACGAAATCGGTTTCCCAGCTGCTCGACGAAGCCCTGCGCGGAACCGGCATCACCTACATCATCCGTCAGAACAACATCATCCTGACCCGTGCGGAGGCACAAAGCCCCGCATCCGCAGCCCCGGCCGCGCCGCGAAAACAGCACATCGCGGGCCAGGTGCTCGATGCCGCGACCCGGCAGCCGATCATCGGCGCCACGATCTGGATCAAGGATTCGGCACTCGGCACGAGCACCGCATCGGACGGTTCGTTCGACTATTCGTTCTCCGGCAACTTCGGCTTCGTGACCGTCTCCTACGTCGGTTACCAGACGCAGGAGTTCCCGATCGACCGCATTCCGAAAGTGATCTCCCTTTCGCCGGACAACAACCTCGAAGAGGTCGTCGTCGTCGGCTACGGCACCCAGAAAAAGGCCAGCATCATCGGCTCGATAGCCTCCGTTCCGGTCAACGACATCAAGATGCCCACGGGCAAGATTTCGAACAACCTGGCCGGACAGCTCGCGGGCGTCATCTCCGTACAGCGTTCGGGCGAACCGGGCGCCTCGTCGACCTTCTGGATCCGCGGCATCAGCACCTTCGGCTCGAACAAGTCGCCGCTGGTGCTGGTCGACGGCATCGAGCGCGACCTCGACCTGGTGGACATCGAGGACATCAAGGAGTTCTCGATCCTCAAGGACGCCGCGGCGACCGCCGTCTACGGCGTACGCGGCGCCAACGGCGTCGTGCTGGTCACCACCCGCGGAGGTATCGTAGGCAAGCCGCAGATCAACATCAAGTTCGAGGCCGGCATGGTGCAGCCAACCAAGATTCCCGACATGATCGACGCCGTCCAGTTCGCCGAGATGTACAATGCGGCGGCCGGATACGACTTCTACTCGAAGAAGGACATCCAGATGTTCCGCGACGGTTCGGACCCCGACCTGCACCCCAACATCGACTGGGTGGATCGGCTCTACAAGGACTACTCGTTCAACCAGCGCATCAACGTCAACATCTCGGGCGGCGGCTCGACGGCCAAATACTACATCTCGGGCGGCTTCTACAACGAGGACGGCCTGTTCAAGGCCGACAACATGAAGGGGTACAACACGTCGGTCTTCTACCGTCGGTTCAACTTCCGGTCGAACGTCGAGGTCCAGCTCCACAAATACACCAAGCTCAACGTCAATCTGGCCACCACGTTCGAACGCAAGAACGAACCGGGTTCGAGCGCCACCGGCGCCAACGGCATCTGGGGCTATGCGCTCAAGACCGCAGCCAACGCCTTCCCGGACGTCTATTCGAACGGCTACCTGGCCGGCCCGGCGTCGGGACAGGGCGAGAACCCCTATGCGCTGCTGACGCAGACCGGTTACCGCGAAATCTTCTACAACACGGCGCAGTCGCTGTTCGTGCTGACGCAGGACCTGGGCGACTGGGTGACCAAGGGCCTTACCGTTTCGATCAAGGGTTCGTTCGACGCCAAGAACGAGAACAACCTGAGCCGCACGAAAACCTCGCCCCAATGGCTGGCCACCGGCCGCAACGAAGCGGGCGAACTCGAATTCAACCAGACGAAGATCGGCGAGGAGAACCTCACCTACAAGCAGACCAACAAGGGCTACCGTTCGGTCTACTTCGAAGCCGTGGCCAACTGGGCACGCACCTTCGGCAAGCACGACCTATCGGCCATGTTCCTCTTCCAGCAGTCGCAGAAGAACTACGTGGGCGAAAGCGCCAACAACTCGGAAAAAGCGCTTCCCTACCGCCATCAGGGCATTGCGGGCCGTATCACCTACAACTACGACAACCGCTACTTCGTCGAGGGTAACTTCGGCTACAACGGCTCGGAGAACTTCTCGCCCAACCACCGCTTCGGTTTCTTCCCGTCGATCGCCGTGGGGTACGTCGTCTCGAACGAAAAATTCTTCGCACCGATCCGCGACGTGGTCAGCATGGTCAAACTCAAAGCCTCCTACGGTCTGGTGGGCAACGACCAGATCGGCGGCGACCGCCGTTTCATCTACAACGAAACCGTGATCGGCGGCGGCAAATACTATTTCGGCACGACGCCCAGCCAGTACACCTCGGTCCGCCTCGGCGAATTCCCGAACCCCAACGTAGGCTGGGAAAAGGCCAAGAAGCTCAATCTCGGCGCCGACCTCTCGTTCTTCAACCAGTTGAACATATCGGTGGATTATTTCAAGGAAAACCGCGAGGGCATCTTCCTCCAGCGCAAATCCATCCCCATGTACGTGGGTCTGAGCACCAAACCCTGGGTGAACATCGGCAAGATGCGCAACAGCGGCATCGACGCCTCGCTCGAATACCACCAACCGCTCGGCAAGGACCTCCACCTCACCGTGCGCGGCAATTTCACCTACGCACGCAACCGGATCATGGACCAGGACGAGCCTGATTACGCCTATACCTACATGAACCACAGCGGCCAGATGCAGTGGCAGAAATTCGGCCTGGTGGCCGCCGGACTCTTCCAGGATCAGGAAGACATCGACTCGTGGGCCAAACAGAGTTTCGGCGAGGTGAAACCGGGCGACATCAAATACCTCGACCTCAACGGCGACGGCATCGTCGACAACTACGACACGAAGCCCATCGGCTACTCGGACATCCCCGAGATCGTTTACGGATTCGGCTTCTCGCTGCAATGGAAGGCATTCGACCTGTCGGCATTCTTCCAGGGCGTGGCGCATGTCAGCTTCTCGACCCTCACCGACCAGACGCAGGCGTTCGTCGGCCGCAACCTCAAGGAGTCGAGCGTATTCGCCGACCTCTACGGCAACACCTGGACTCCGGAGAACCCCGGCGCCAAATACCCGCGCATGACGACCGGCGCCATCGACAACAACAACCAGCTGTCGACCTTCTGGATGGCCAACGGACGTTACCTGCGCCTGAAGAACCTCGAGCTCGGCTACACGCTGCCCAAACGCATCGCCAACAAGATCGCCATGCAGAGCCTGCGCGTCTACCTCTCGGGTGTGAACCTATTCACGTTCAGCCCCTTCAAGCTGTGGGACCCCGACCTGCAAACCGGAGCCACCAACTACCCGAACAACCGGATCATCAACCTCGGTCTCACGATCGGTTTCTAACCCCTAACCGGCAACAACCATGAAAAACACGATTAAAACATTCGCCCTGTTCCTGACAGCCGGAGCCATGCTCGCTTCCTGCGACTCATACCTCGACCGCCAGCCCGACGAGCCGCTGACTTCGGACAACATATTCAAAAAGCAGAAGACCACGCTCCAATACCTGACCAACATCTACTCCTACCAGCCGGATTACGAAGCTCCCGCCTGCGTGTCGAACAGCAACGACATCCCCTGGGAGGCCAGCTCGGACGAGACCTCGTTCGCCTACCTGGACCGGTCCTACACCCAGATCAACTACAACTCGTGGAACCCATCGCTACACATCTACCGCGACGACACCTACAACACGCCCTATAAGGGCATCCGCGAAGCCAACTACTTCATGCAGAACGTCCACAAGTGCCCTCCGGAGGAACTGAACGATGTCGACAAGGGCTACTACTACAACGAGGCCCGCTTCCTGCGCGCGCATTTCTACGCCATGATGCTGCCCGTCTACGGTCCCGTCTTCCTCATCGGCGACGATCCGGTGGACTTCACGCAGAGCGGACTCGACCAGCGCGAGCGCAACACCTGGGACGAGTGCGTCAACTACGTCGCGAACGAGCTTTGGGAAGCCGCCAAGGGGCTGCCCGACAGCTGGCCCGACATCTACTACGGCCGTGCCACGAAAGGCGCCGCCCTGGCAGCACGCGCCCGCCTGCTGCTCTACTCGGCCCGCAAGCTCTTCAACGGCAACGAACTCTACAAGGGTATCGTCAACAAAAACGGCGACCACCTGTTCCCGACCCAGTACGACGAAAAGAAATGGGAGCTGGCAGCCCAGGCCGCCAAAGACGTTATGAACCTGAACCTCTACTCGCTGGTCGGCGCCGACGGCACGGACCCCTACGCCAGCTTCAACACGCTCTTCACGTCGGTAGGTTCCGGGACCGGCGGCGCTACGGAGAAGATCTACACGCGCATCGCCAGCGGCTACCAGTGGCGCGTGGTCACCACGCCCCCGAGTGTCGGCGGAACGGCCTACGGCGGCTACGGCGTAACCCAGAAACAGGTCGACGCGTTCGCCATGGCCAACGGCCGCTACCCCATCACGGGCTACACCGACGGCGACCAGGCGCGGCCGATCATCGACCCCGACGCAGGTTACAGCGAAAGCGGATTCTCGAAGTTCAAGCACCCGATCTACGGCGACGAACTGGAGACGTTCAAAATGTACCAGAACCGCGAACCGCGCTTCTACGTCAACGTGTTCTGGAGCGGCATGACCTGGCACGGAGCCAACAAGAAAACAGCCAACGTCCAGTTCTATTTCAACGGCAATTCGGGTCCGGGAAAATCGCACAACTATCCGCCGACGGGTTATCTGGCGCATAAGTTCACCAACCCGTCGATCGACACCTCCACCGGCAACTATGGCTACCTGGATTTCCCCGTATTCCGCTATGCGGAGATCCTGCTCAACTACGTCGAGGCGCTTAACGAGTACGATCCGTCGAACGCGGACATCACGCTCTACCTGAACATGATCCGCAAACGCGCCGGCGTTCCCGACATCGAGGAGGTCTATCCCGACGCCGCCGGCGACCAGACCAGGATGCGCGAACTGATCCGCCGCGAACGCCAGGTCGAGCTGTGCTTCGAAAACCTGCGCTATTTCGACACGCGGACCTGGATGACGGCCGAGACGGACAACAACATGCCGGTCTACGGCATGAACATCTCGGCCAAAGACCACAAGGCGAACGGCGAATTCTGGCAGCGCGTCATCTGCAAATACGACGGCGGCCGCGACGGCAACCGCGTCTTCACCAAGCGCTGCTACCTCTTCCCGATTTCCCAGGAAGAACTCGACCGTGTGAAATGCACGCAGAACTACGGCTGGTAAACCCCTCTAATCCGGATAATTATGAAACTGAAAAACATATTGATACCCTTCGCAGGTGTGCTGCTGCTGACCGCCTGCGAAAAAGACCACCGCAACGACAACCTGACCGACCCGCGCGTCTACATCGTCAACAACGGCGTGCAGAACGCAATCTATTACGACGTGGAGGAGACGATCGACTACAACATTTACGCTTACAGCAGCGGCTACTTCGGACAGCCGTCGGAGGTGAAGGTCGTACCCGACCCCGATGCCGTCGAGGCTCTCAACGCCGCGAACGGCTCCTCCTACACGCTGCTCGGCGAGGAGTACTACCAGATCGTCAAGGACACCGGTTCGATCACGGCCGAAGGCCGCCGCGCCACCCTCACCGTCCGCCTCGACTGCAAGGGGATCATGGCGCTGCCCTACATGAACGACTACGTCCTTCCGCTGCGGCTCTCGGCCACGGGAACCGAGGTCAACGAGAAGCTGAACACCATCCTGATCAATCCCCGGATGCAGGAGACCGAGGTGCTGGCCGAGAACGCCGGTGTCGTGGAAAGCGACTTGAGCGCCACCGACGCCAATACGCTCGAATTCACAGCCTACACCGAGTTCAACAACAAGTGGGATTCCGAGATGGAATACGAACACGGCGATGCAGTGCTCGCGGCCTATAACGCCGAGCACGGCACGCAATACATCCCGCTGCCCGAAAGCGCCTACACCTTCACGGGAGCCGACCTGAAAGCCGGCTCGAACAAAGCGGTTTCGACCATCGACATCGACAAATCGAATCTGACGGCAGACCGTTACTACACGCTGGCCGTAAGGCTCAAGAGCAATTCGAAATTCAAGATCGGCGAGAAGAACACGGTGCTTTACCACATCTCGCTGCTCCCGATCTACGACAGCCGCAGCAAGTGGAATCTCGTTTCGTGCAGCTCCTACTACACCGGCCGCGGCCCCGAGCTGATGATCGACGGCGATCTGGTCACCCGCTGGGAGAGCCGCTACAACAACACCGGAGAGGGCGACATCAACCCCAACGAAGCATCGACCGTATGGGATATGGGCAAGACGTACTACTGGTGCGGCATGACGCTCGTCCGCCGCAGCGACTCCTACGTGACCGACCTCCGCGCCGGCTACATCGAGCTTTCGGACGACGGCAAGAACTGGACGAAAGCCCAGGACTTCGACTTCGGCGACAAGACCAACACGTCGACGACCGGAACCTACGCCGTCGAGCAGTGGACCGTTTCGGGCCGCTACGTACGACTGGCCGTAAATGCCAGCAACCGCAACAAACTGTACTCCGTGTCGGAATTCGTTCCGGTGCTGGCGGAAAAGACGAAATGAACCCGAAATCCAAAATTCCCGAACCGATGAAAAAACCGATTCTGCTTTACCTGACGACCCTCGCCCTGACCGCACTCTGCGGCGGGGCGGCGGCCGGGCAGGCTGCGGCGCAAAGCGCGCCCGACATGTCGAAATACATCCTGACCCCGAAACCCGCCGACACCCCGCGCATCAACGGCGCCCGCGTCTTCGGCGTCCGCCCGGGTTCGGAATTCCTCTACACGATCGCCGCGACGGGCGTCCGTCCGATGACTTTCTCGGCCGAGGGGCTTCCCAAAGGGCTGAAACTCGACCCCGAAACCGGACGGATCACGGGACGCGTAACCGCTCCGGGCGAATATACCGTGCACCTGAAAGCCGCAAATGCGTCGGGCAGCTGCGAGCGTAATCTGAAGATCGTCGTGGGCGACGAAATCGCACTCACTCCGCCGATGGGCTGGAACAGCTGGAACTGCTGGGCGCGCGACGTCACGCAGGAGCAGGTGCTCTCGTCGGCGCGCGCGATGGTCGAAAGCGGACTCGCCGACCACGGCTGGTCCTACATCAACATCGACGACGGATGGCAGGGCAAACGCGGCGGCAAACACAACGCGATCCAGCCGAACACGAAATTCCCCGACATGAAGGGCCTTGTACGCGAGATTCACGACATGGGCCTGCGGGTGGGCATCTACTCCACGCCGTGGATCGGGACCTATGCCGCGCATATCGGCAGCTACTCGGACAACCCCGACGGCGTCAACGAGTGGATCAAAAAAGGCCGGCACAACGAGCATTACCGTTATCAGAAAGAGGGCGGCAACTACTGGAAGGACCGGACCGAAGTCTGGCACCTCGGCCCTTACTCCTTCGTGGAGGCCGACGTGAAGCAATGGGGCGAATGGGGTATCGACTACCTCAAGTACGACTGGAATCCGCTCGACTATTACCACGTCAAGGAGATGCACGACGCCCTTCGGACGCTCGACCGCGACGTCGTTTACAGCCTCTCGAACAGCGCACCCTACGGCGACGCCCCGCAGTGGATGCGGTACTCCAACTGCTGGCGCACGACGGGCGACATCCGCGACACGTGGGAGAGCATCAGCAGCATCGGGTTCAGCCAGGACCGCTGGCTGCCCTTCAACCGCCCGGGTCACTGGGCCGACCCCGACATGCTGGTCATAGGCATGGTGGGCTGGGGCCCGAAACTCCACTACACGCAGCTCACGGCCGACGAGCAGTATACGCACATCAGCCTCTGGTCGCTGCTGGCCGCGCCGCTGCTGATCGGCTGCGACATGGCGCAGATGGACGACTTCACACGGAGCCTGCTGACCAACGACGAAGTGATCGACGTCAACCAGGACCCGCTGGGCCTGCAGGCCGTTCCCGTCTGGCAGCAGGGCGACCAGGTGATCTACGCCAAGCACCTCGAAGACGGCTCGATGGCCGTCGGGCTTTTCAACCGGGGCTGGCAGACCGTGAAGATGAACTTCACGCTCCGCATGCTGGGTCTGCGCGGCAGGCAGACCGTGCGCGACCTGTGGCGGCAGAAGGACCTCACGGAGTGCACCGACAAGTTCGAAACCGCCGTTGCGCCTCACGGCGTCGTTCTGGTGAGAGTCTACCCCGGCAACAGCCGCGAACAGGCGACCGGCAAATAGCACGGCCCTGTTTCATAATAAATAAAAGACGGATACCTGCGTATCCGTCTTTTTCTTGAGCGGCATTGCCGCAATGTCGACAGAAAAGCCTTCCGAAACGAATCCGAAAGGCTTTTCTGCTTGTGGGAACAAGCGGATTTGAACCGCTGACCTCCTGCTTGTCGAGCAGGCGCTCTAAACCAACTGAGCTATGCTCCCGGCATAAAAAACCATCCTGTTTTGGATGGTCTCTGTCGTGGGAGCTGAGGGATTCGAACCCCCGACCCTCTGCTTGTAAGGCAGACGCTCTGAACCAGCTGAGCTAAGCTCCCCTTTTGCTGAATTGCGAGTGCAAATGTATGATAAATAAATCATTCCTGCAAGTCCTCGCTTCATTTTGGGAAATCTTTTTTCGCTGGCAGTTCATTCGGTTGACACGCTGGTTTACACATTTGCATAAAGCCAATGCTGGTTAAACAATAGTGAATTAGTTGATAATCTTATATTTGAATAAGAGAGGACAAACTTTACAAAGGGGCCTATAAATATACCCCTTTCGCAAAGTCTGTCCTCGTATCAGTCGAGAAAAACGCGCGGGAAAATCTTACCCTTTCCCCTGTTCCCTCCTTTTAAGAATGTTGTTTTGCTTTTGTTTCTGTAAAATTCTTTAAAAAATTCAAAGAAATTTAAAGGATTTTAATGTTTAATCTACCAACTCTTTAAATTTCATACTCCTTGCATATATGCTTTTTACTTTGTTCACAGGTATAATGTCGACATAGCCAAGTTTTACCAGTCCCTCTAAATCCCCTTTTGCCGTCGGATAAGATACATTCATGCGCGTCTGAATTTCCTTAACAGAGAATGAAAGATTAGGAGAGTCGTTATACCATTTGATAATTTGAGCTTGGCGAGCGTTTATATTACCCAATTTCAAAAAATCAGAAGTTTGTTGTTGGTCATCTATTTTTCGTTGAATATATTGCCGAAGTTCATTATAAGCTAAACTAACCGCCCGTAAATGGTAAGCTACAAAATAACCTAAATCGTTTCCGTCGCATTCCGTATATAAATAGGCTTTTTCGTATTGTCGTTTACTTCGACTGATTATACGAGAAATAGAGAGATATTCTGTCAGCCAATATCCTTTACGAAGCATATACCAGTAGAATATGGCACGGGCAGTACGCCCATTTCCATCTACGAATGGATGAATGAATGCGATTAAAAAATGAATTATGATTCCCTTAACAATGGGATGAATGAATACACCATTAAAATCATCATCATTAAAAAGTCTACATATGCTGTCAATCAGTCCCTCAATCTCGCAGCAATCGGGCGGAGTGTGAATTGTTTCGTGAGTAATCCCGTCTTCAACGACCACATTATTGTCTGTACGGAATCGACCTTCATCATTGCTATCATCCAATGTCCTATAAGTCATCAGTTGGTGAATATGCAATAATGTCTCTTTCGTAAATTCCTCGTCTTTGTGCTGAAGAATGAAACGGATCGTTTCATAATTGTTATGAATCATCTGTTCCCCCCGCGTCCGTGGAGAAATAGATTTCCGCAACATATCTTTTGCAATTTTTCGAGTCGTAGCTGCTCCTTCCATTTGACTGGAAGCAATTGCTTCCTCCATATTGGAACTAATCAGATAACGATTCTTATCTGCTTCGGGGATAAAACTTTGTGTCCCCAAATACCCGCCCAGATTCATGTCAAATTCATGGCACAACTGCTGCATGTGGTCTGTCACATATAATTTGAACCGATAATTGCCTATTTCCAATGTTTTGGCAAACATACGTGACAACTTAACGCAAGCCCATACATCTTGTGCGAGCACTTTGTCTGGAAGATGTTTATATTTAATCTCTGTCCAATATTGGTACTGCCTATTGATCTCGTTTACCACATCGGCAATTTTCGGATCACAACTCAGACGGAGCGCTTTATCGAAATCTTCTTTGCGTATTTTCGGAGGAGATTCTATCATATCTCATATAATTTTTGCATGTACAAATGTAATAAAATTCTTTAAAATACTTAAAAAACTTTAAAGAATCTTAATGTTGGTCCTTACACGAATTGCTCCAAATATTTCTCCTTAAACCCTGCCAACGGGAATTTGAAATCTCTTTGCTTGCCCTCTGTTGTCGTATAGCGGATAATAACCGTATCGCTTTTTATATGTAATTCGAATAGGTTTACCTTATCGTGTCCCCATCCAAGGATATTGGTTATACGCCCTCTGCGCTAAAAGGTTCGTATATCCTTATCTGTATCATCAGGTAGAATATACCTAAAACATCAGGCACATCCCGCAAAAGTTATCATAGGCAACGACTTTTCAAATCATCATGCGCCGTTCATCACTACCCTGCCGTCATTCGGTTTTTGGTGTTTTATACATTTTAGCTAAAATTTACGTTGTCATTAAATCTTTGATTATGATATAAATATAGGGAAATTTATGACTTATGCAAGTAAAATAGAAAGGACAAACTTGTGCAGAGAGTCTAAAAGTTAACCCTTTTGCACAAGTCTGTCCTTTCAATTTGGGAATATGAATCAGATTTTTTTAAAAGTAGTGGTTATTTCTGCTTTATAGCCGTCGCTATCGTCTACTTTGTATAAAAGGACAAGTTTGCTTTTTGTTAATTCTTTAATGTTATACACAGATGTCGGATTGCCTTCTTCAGGTTCTTCATACATCAATAATTGGTTATTAGAAATCGTGTATTCAATAGACCAATTACTATCCAATCTATTATTGTCATAATAATAGTAGCTTTTATATCTCCCCGTTCCATTTTCATTAAACGTATAGGTGAAATAAAAACCGTAATCATCATTTACATCGTCAATCGGATATGTAATATCCTTTTCCATTTTGCCCTCTCCTGGTACAATTTCATAACCGACCTCACGTGTAATTTGCCACGTTCCTGCAATTTGATTTGGGTCAATTTTGTTGTCATCATCATCGGAGCATGCCGAGAATGAAACTGCCGCAAACATAGCGGCCACCAATAAAAACAACTTTTTCATAGTTGTAATAAGTTTAGTTTGTCGCTACGCACCATCGCGACGGTTAATTTTTGGATTTAAGGAAAACAGAAAGCGTGGTGCCGAAAACTTATCTTATTAGAGTAGGTCGTAGGAAACCTTGAAGATAAAATAAGCAACAGCCCCACGCCTATATCCACGAATGGATATGACGCGAGAAGATGTCGGCCTACTCCTTCTTCAGATTGAATTTCCTACGTTCACTCTAAAGGAATAAACTTACACTTTCCGTGTTTGTCGTATGTCCCACAAAGATAGACAAGACAAACTAAAAAGCAAAACATCTTTCCGATTTCTCGGAACTGTTGCAGATTGAATTATAAAGAATAAGCCGAAAGATGTCTCCTCTTTCGGTAAATCAAAGGACAAACTTGGTCGCAGGGTATTAAAATAGCCCCCTCGTCCAAGTCTGTCCTTGTCGCTGGTATTTGACAATGATATTCCGCATTTCTTCCGTCAGCAGAAAATTGATAGGTTTGCCCGTTTTCTTGCGAACGTATTGCACCCGACCGTCCCGTACATTCCCGTATTTCAGCAGGGCGATGTCTGCAAAGTTAATCCCTGCTCCGAAATAGCTGAACACGAAAATATCCCGTGCTAATCGTTCGGAGGGATAGCCTTGCGACAAATCGAGTGCAATAACCTTGCGCACGTCCTCTTTCGCAATGGCCCGTTTCTTCGTCCGCGTATCGAATTTGCTGACTTTATAGGCATCGAACGGGTAATAATCCCGTTTCACCAACTGCAATTCTACCGCCTTGTTGAACACGCTACGCAACGTCCGAAAGAGTTGGCTGATGGTCGTATCACCGCAACCGCTCGTCCGTAACCAATTCTCGTAACGACGCAACCACACGGCGTCAATGTCGCTGAACGGGATTTGCAACCGCTGCCCCGTGAATTTCAGCAACGATGTACGGGAGTATTTGTAAACGCCTGCATTGCCGAGTTTACCGCCGCGTTTCATGTCGTCAATCAGTTTATCGTACAATTCAACCACCGTAGCGCAACGGACTTGGTTATGAAAATGGGACACGAGCGTTTCCACCGTGTATTCACGTTGCTGGGAGGTCATTTCGACAATCAAATCGTTGTATTCCGCCGTTTTTGCGGCTATCAGCCGTTCGATTTGCTCCTTGTTGGGACAATTCCGTTTGGGCTTGCTTTTCTCGAAATCCCAAAATTTTTCGTGCAGGGAAAGGCCGAGCGAAACGTATTTGCGTTTGCGGTCTTTCGTAACTCGGAGCATTAAAGGAAGCGTTCCGTCTTTGAGAGGTTTGTACTTGTAACAAATGACCTCAATGTTTGCTTTCATGCGTCATTTCGGTTGACACATTGGTTAACACAAACGGGCAAAAAACGTGTAAACCGACCACGGAGGCACACAAAAGAAAAACGACCTACATTGCTGTAAGTCGTTGATTTTCAGTTGTGGGAGCTGAGGGATTCGAACCCCCGACCCTCTGCTTGTAAGGCAGACGCTCTGAACCAGCTGAGCTAAGCTCCCCTAAAAATGGCTTGGGACTGCAAAGGCAATCTTCCGATCACCCTCCGGACCACCCTTTTACGGACGACCCCTTGCAGGCGTTTTTTGAAAGAACCTTTACGCAACCCTCGCGCATCTGCGCCTGAACAAGGACTTGAACCTAGGACCCCATGATTAACAGTCATGTGCTCTAACCAACTGAGCTATTCAGGCATTTCGAAACGGGTTATCCCGTCGTTTCGGAGTGCAAATATATAGCAATTTTTCATTCCCGCAAAATTATTGCACGATTTTTTCGCAAAAAAAGTATCTTTGCATGTCGCACAAATCATAAAGAAATGATCCCGAATCGCGTTATTTTCCTTATTCTCTTGACGCTATGCGCCTTAACGGCCTCGGCGCAGGAACATCTGTCTTTTCGGCCCGATACGTGGGACTTCGGCACGATCCGCGAAACCGACGGCCGCGTCAGCCACACGTTCACGGGTGTCAACCGCGGCGACAGCCCTCTGGTGATCCTCGACGTGGTGACCACCTGCGGCTGCACGGTCCCCGATTTCTCGAAGAAACCGATCCTTCCGGGCGAAAAGACGCAGATCACCGTCACCTACGACCCCGCCAACCGCCCCGGCTCATTCACCAAGGAGCTGTGGGTCTACTCTTCGGAGAAGCGGAAAATCGCCACGCTCACCGTGCAGGGGAGCGTCATCCCGCGGCAGAAAACCGTCGAGGAGCTCTACCCCGTCGATGCCGGCGGAGGGCTGCGGCTGGCCTCGACGCTCAACGCCTTCTCCTATATTTATCCGGGGCGGCAGGTGCAGGCGGCGATCGGCTACGCGAACACCTCGAAACGCCCGGTCCGCCTCGAACTGCGGCCCGAAACCACGAGCGGAGCGCTTCGGACCAACTATCCGAAACAGATCGCGCCGGGCGAACGGGGTGAAATCAACTTCACCTACCTCATCCCCGCCGACAAACCCCGCTACGGGACCGTGCGCGACGCGCTGGAGGTCCTGATCGACGGACGGAGCAACGGCACGACGCTCGTCACCCACGGCATCGGCGTCGATCCGCAGCCCGCGGATGCAACACAAAACGCCCCGAAAGCCGATTTTTCGGAAAATATCCTTAAATTTGGACCGGTCAAACATGCGGGACCAGTCCGGAAAAAGCACTTTACGCTTTCGAACGCGGGCGGCGCGGAGCTGATCGTGCGGGCCGTCGAAGGCGAGGGACACGTGGCCACGACACTCGCCCCGGGGCAGAAAATCGCCCCCGGAGATTCGCTGCGCTGCGAAATTCTGCTCGATCCCCGGACGCAGGACTACGGCATCGTGACCGAACACCTCGTGGTGGTGACCAACGACCCCGTGCGGCCCATGCGGCGCATCCGGGTGACGGCAATCATCGAAGAGTGACACACAAACACACAACGGATATAATGTACCCCATTCTTGAAAAAAGACTCCTCGCAGAGGGCATCTGGCTGATGAAGGTCCTCGCACCGCGCGTGGCCCGCTCGGCGCAGCCCGGACAATTCGTCATCGTGCGCGCCGACGAACACGGCGAGCGCATTCCGCTCACGATCTCCGATTTCGACGCTGCGGAGGGCAGCGTGACCATCGTCACGCAGGCCATCGGCGCCTCGACGCGCAAAATCTGCGCACTGAACGAGGGCGATGCCCTCGCCGACTTCGCAGGTCCGCTGGGCCACCCTTCGGAATTCGTCAAAATGCCCGTCGAAGAGCTGCGCCCACGCCGCTACCTCTTCGTGGCGGGCGGCGTGGGCACGGCCCCGGTCTACCCGCAGGTCAAATGGCTCCGGGAACACGGCGTGAAGGCCGACGTCATCATCGGCGCCAAGACACGCGACATGCTGATCTACACCGACGCCATGCGCGCCGTAGCCGAAAACCTCCATATCGCCACCGACGACGGTTCGGAGGGTTTCAAGGGACTCGTGACGGCGCTGATCGGGGAACTGATCGAAAAAGAGGGCAGACACTACGACGAATGCGTGGCCATCGGCCCGATGATTATGATGAAGTTCGTGGCCCTCACCACGAAGAAGTACGCGCTGAAAACCACCGTGTCGCTCAATGCGCTGATGGTCGACGGCACGGGCATGTGCGGCGCCTGCCGCGTGACGGTCGGCGGCCGGACGCGCTTCACGTGCGTCGACGGCCCGGAGTTCGACGCCCACGAGGTCGATTTCGACGAGGCGATGCGCCGGCAGGGCATGTACCGCACCCAGGAGCAGCGCGCCGCGGCGATCGAGGCCGAGCGCGAGGCCGGACACGTATGTAAGATCGGATTGGACAAGTAGAAAGGTGAAAGGCATTTCAGCGACGGAGACCATGCAGAATATATAATTATCTCCCGCATAGAACTTCCCACTTTTCACCTTTCACCTTTCACTTTTCACTTTTCACTTTTAACCTTTCATCTGCTATCACATGGCAAACAAAATACCCCGCGTGCCGGTGCGCGAACAGGACCCGGCGATCCGTGCGACCAATTTCGAGGAGGTCTGCTACGGCTACGACCTCGAAGAGGCCACACTCGAAGCTTCGCGCTGCCTGCGCTGCAAGAATCCCCGCTGCGTGGCGGCCTGCCCCGTAGGCATCCGCATCCCCGACTTCATCGCCGCCCTGCACGAAGGGCGGTTGCAGGAGGCAGCCGACATCATCTCCGAGGACAGTTCGCTGCCGTCGATCTGCGGCCGCGTCTGCCCGCAGGAGAGCCAGTGCGAAGGCTCGTGCATCCTGGGCATCAAGAGCGAACCGGTCGCCGTGGGCAAGCTCGAACGCTTCGTCGGCGACTGGAAACTCGAACACGGCGCCCCCGTGCAGCCTGCCGCCGTGCGCAACGGCCGCAAGGTCGCCGTCATCGGCAGCGGCCCGGCCGGGCTGGCCTGCGCCAGCGACCTGGCCCGCATGGGCTACGAAGTGAAGATTTTCGAGGCGCTGCACAAGGTGGGCGGCGTGCTGGTTTACGGCATTCCCGAATTCCGCCTCCCGAAGGAGCGGATCGTGGCGCGCGAGATCGCCCAGGTCGAACGGCTGGGCGTCGGGATCGAGACCGACGTGATCGTGGGCCGCACCGTGACGATCGACTCGCTGCTGGACGACGAAGGCTATGACGCCGTATTCATCGGCTCGGGCGCCGGGCTGCCCCGCTTCATGGGCATCCCGGGCGAGAACCTCAACGGCGTGGTTTCGGCCAACGAGTTCCTCACGCGGGCCAACCTGATGCATGCCTACGACAAGGCGTACGACACCCCGATCTACGTCGGACAGCGCGTCGTGGTCGTAGGCGGCGGCAACGTGGCGATGGACGCCGTGCGCACGGCCAAACGGCTGGGCGCCGAGGCGACGATCGTCTACCGCCGTTCGGAAAAAGAGCTTCCGGCGCGCGTCGAGGAGGTCCACCACGCCAAGGAGGAGGGCATCCGCTTCCGCATGCTGACCAACCCCACCGCAGTCCTCGGCGACGAAAAAGGCTGGGTGACGGGTCTGCGGTGCGTGGAGATGGAGCTGGGCGAACCCGACGAAAGCGGCCGCCGCTCGCCGGTGGTAAAGGAGGGCTCGGAGTTCGAAATCGAATGCGACGTGGTGATCATGGCGCTGGGAACCTCGCCCAATCCGCTGCTGGCCGCCACGACCGCCGGTCTGGAAACCACCCGCCGCGGCTGCATCACGGCCGACGAGCGCGGCGCGACGACCCGTCCGGGCGTCTTCGCGGGCGGCGACGCCGTGACGGGCGCCGCGACGGTCATCCTGGCCATGGGCGCGGGACGCACCGCGGCCAAAGCCATCGACGAATATGTAAAATCACGTGCAAACGGCACACATTAAGCGAGAGTTCCGTATATTAGCTGCAACATGCAAATCCGATAAATCCGACACCATGAACAACATCAAATCCCTGATCGCCGCACTGACTTTCGCCGGCCTGACGGCCTGTGCCGACAACAGCCCCAAAACCTTCTCGGGATTCATCACCGACGCCTCGATGAACACCGTCACCGTCCGTGCGCTGACCGACGAGAGCACCTGCACCTTCGCGACCACGGACGCCGACAAGAGCGACGCCAACGGCCTGCTGCTCGGCGCCCCCGTCACCGTAGACTACACGGGCAAGCTGAAGGACGGAACCGCCGCCACGAAGATTGCGACCGATCCCACCTACGCCGAAGCCGTCGGCAAATGGACGATGCCCGACCCGATTGCTCCCGAAGGCGTCATGGGCGTCGAGATCATGGTCGAAGGCGCAGCCAGGTCGATCAACATGGCGACGCTGGTCTACACCTCGTGGGAACTTCAAGGCGAGGCGGACAAAATCCTGCTCAAGGGCCAGAGCCTCGGCAACGGCCAGACCATCGACTTCACCCAGACGGGCATGATCGCCAAAACGGCCGACGGGAACTACACCCTCACGATCGAGGGCACGGGCACGGTCTACACCAAGGCCAAGCAGTAAACAGCTTTTCCGCCCCGAAAAGCCAGCGCCTCCGGACTTCCGGGGGCGCTTTCGTTTCCGGGAGGGTCCGGCGTCCGTTTTTCCCCGAAAATAGCGGCTCCGACGCTTGCTAAATCCGTGCTAAATGCGTAAATTTGTGGCTACTAACCCGTTTATCCGAACCATGAACAAAATTCTGACGGGAGCCTTGCTGCTCCTCTTTTCCTCCAGCGCCGCGGCGCAGACACCCCGCGACTCGATTGCATTCGCCACCGCCCAATGGCGCACGGCCGACCTCGGCGGCGGCGCCGAATGCCGCTACGCCCAGATCGACATGTTCGGGTCGCGGCAGAGCATCTCCGTCGCCACCTACCCCGGACGCAGGTTCACCACCTCGATCGTCCACCTCGATCGCAGGGCCGAGTCCACGAGCGATCTGGGGAAGGCCGCCGGCGCGGAGATCGCCGTCAACGGCAGCTACTTCAACGTCAAAACCTTCGAACCGGTCACCTTCGTCCTGCTCGACAGGAAGATCGTGGGACGCACCACCCCCGAGGAGGCATTCCGCACCAACGGCGTCATCGCCTTCAAGGACCGCAAGGGCCGCCGGATGGAGATCTTCCCGTGCGACACGACGCAGTATGCCGACGTGGCGCGCCGCTACCGCTCGGCGCTGGCCGCAGGCCCGGTGCTGATCGACGGCGGCAAGGTGGTCGAATACACCTCCGGGAGCAGTTTCTACACGCGCCGCCATCCCCGGACGCTGATCGGCAAACGGGCCGACGGCACGGTGGTGATGGCCGTGATCGACGGGCGTTTCAAAGGCCAGGGCGACGGCGCGACCATCGCCGAAACAGCCTACATCGCACGCCAGCTGGGTCTTACCGAGGCGCTGAACCTCGACGGCGGCGGCTCCTCGACGCTCTGGACGGCGCAGGAAGGCGTCCTCAACCATCCCTACGACAACCGCCGCTTCGACCACGAGGGCGAGCGCGGGGTCCCCAACTGCATCGTGGTCCGCAGGTGACCGGCCAGCGGCCCGGAATCAAAGAACGCGGTTTGATGAAATTGCATCAAACCGCGTTCTCATTTAACCCGACCGTCCTTATTGCTTCGACTGCACGTACTGTTCGTACAACCGGTCGTAACAAGCCTTCAACTGCGGGAACTCCGCCTTCTTCACCTCGTACATGAAGACGCCCCGGTAGTGCGCATCCTCGTACAGGGCCTTCAGGATCGCCGTCCAGTCGTTGTCGCCCCGGCCCTGGCCCGGCAGTTCGTGACACTCGCTGCGGCCGTCGCCGTCGCTGACGTGAATCGTCCTCACCCGGCGTCCGAGCGCACTGATCAGCAGTTCGGGATTGTCGATGTGGTTGGTGTCGACCGCGGCGTCCACCTCCCGGGGCACGAGCGACATGATGTGCAGCACCTCTTCGACCGTACGGCCCAGCGGGCGTTCGTAGTTCCCGTCCTTGACCAGTTCGTAGCCCAGCATGTTCTCGATCACCACCCGGGCGCCGATCTTCTTCGCATCGGGAAGCAGCTCCCCGACCGAGCGCACCAGCTGCGCGATCCGCGCGTCGCGCTCCCCGTGCCCGAGATACCAGCTCGGGTGGAACAGCACGATCCGCGGCGACAGGATCTTGCAGAAGCGCAGCACGCGGCGGTGCAGTTCGACACTCCGCTGCCGCACGGCCTCGTCCGTCTGCGAGAGGTCGATCTCGCGGCCGAAAGGCATGTGCACCGACCAGATTTCGATTCCGGCGCGCTTGAGGTCGCGCTTCAGCTGACGGCAGCGCGCCTCGATCTGCCGATCGTCGGTCATCTCCTTGTTCAGGAACAGCGTCGACGCGCTGATCTCGATGGCGTCGATGCCAGCCCTCTTCGCCTCGGCGAAGGTTTCGTAGGTCCAGTTCGTCACCGGGCCGAAAATCCCGGACGAGGAACCCACCTTCAGCCGCGGCGGCTGCCCGGCAAACACCGGGATTGTGCATAGGACTGCAAGCAGCAGCAGTCCGGTTCTGTAAAGTTTCATAACTGTAAAGATCATAAAAAAGTCGGGCCGATGCAAAACCGCACCTCCTTGCGGGGGGGGCGGCCGGACGCCGCGACAGATAAAAGGGGCGTTACGACCCCAAAGATACAAAAAAAGGGGCGCACCGATGAAAGCACGCCCCCTGTGAACAGATTTATTTCACGACGGCTCCGATCACCGTCTTGCCCGTGCGCGAAGCGCCGGTCTGGTCGATGGCGCTGACCGCCTCGCCGAAGGCCGGATCGAGCGTCTCGCCCAGGATCTTCAGCTCCGAAGCGGACATGCCGTACTGGCGCGCCGGATTCGCGTCGCCGAGCAGCACGCAGGTCTTCGTCGCACCGCCGTTGTCGCCCAGCGGGCTGAGCATCGAGGCAGGATCGAACGCCGCGCCTGCGACAGCCATACCGTCGGCATTGTAGACCGTGCCTCCGATAATGGAGTTGGCGACCTTGTAGCTGGCGTCCTTGAACCAGGCGACATCGTCGGCCGCGCCGTCCGTCGTATTGCCCGAGATCAGCGTATTGTAGACCTCGATGGCCCCTCCGACGGCAGCCTGCTGCAATCCCGCACCGTTTCCGGCCGTCACCGTCGTGTTGCCGGCAATCGTACAGCTGACGATCACCGCCTTGCTCGGCTTGGCCGCCTTGCCGTAGACCGCGATACCGCCGCCCTTTCCGGAATGGTTGCCGCAGACCGTCGAATTGACGATCACCAGGTTGCCGTTTTCGCGGACGTAGATACCGCCGCCGTTTAGGGTCGCATGCTCGGGATTGACGCTGTTGCCCGAAATCGTGGTGTTGCTGATCAGCACATTGGTCTTGCCGCCCGTGTCGCCGAAGACGTAGATACAGGGAGCTACGCCCGACGCCTTGTTGTTGCTGAACGTACAGTTGTTGATCCGCAGCAGTTTGGCTCCGTCGGCCCACAGGCCGCCGCAGTTGTACGTCGTCGTCGACTTGGTCGCATTGTCGGCAACCACGCAGTTGTCGAACAACGCCTCGGCTCCGGCGTCGACACGGATGGCGCCCATGCGGATGTCCGTATTGTCGACGATCTTGCAGTTGAGGATGTCCACCGTCGCGTTGCCGATGAAAATGCCCGCGCCGTAACTCTGGTAGAACTTCACGCCGCCTATCGTCGTGCTGCCCACCGTACTGAACTGCGACGAACCGTTCTTGATCGTGAATCCGTCGAGCGAAGCCTTCATGCCGTTCATCTTGGCCGCCGTCACCGCAACCACGTGGCATACGGCGTGGTCGCCGTCCAGAATCGTCTCGTTCGCCACGGGATCAGCCACGGCGCCCTCGGCCGCATCGGCCGGATAGCCGCCGATCATCGAGAAGTTGCTGTGGATTTCGAACGTGTTGTCCAGCGCGGTCTTCATGCCCGTCAGCGGAACCGAAGGCACGTAGGAACCCGCAGCCACATGGATCACGTCGCCGTTCATCGCCTGGTCGATCGCGTTGGCCAGCGTGGTCGCCGTCTCCCATGTCAGGCCGTCCTTGTCGGCCGAGCCGTCGGTCTTGACATAGTAGTGCGTCGCCAGGTCCGAAGCGCTCGCAGCGGCCTGCGTCACGGGCAGCGTGACGTTCTCGCCCTTGATGACATAGGCCGAGATCGTCGCCGTGCGTTCGTCGAGCGTACGGTTTGCGGCCACGGTCACCGTGATCGTGGCGTCGCCCTGTCCGTACGACGGATCGAACGACACCCAGTCCTTGTCGCATTCGATGCGCCACGGAAGGTTCGATTTGATCGAAAGTTCGTAGTCCTTGGTGGCCTTCTCCGCGGTGATGCTCGTCTCCACGAACGACAGTTCGGGCGTCTCGGGAGTAAAGGCCGTATCGTCGCTAAAATCCTGGCAGGCTCCCAGCGCCGCGCATGCGGCCGTCAGGAGCAGGTATTGAAATATCGTTTTCATCGGTTCCGTCTTTTATTGTTCAACAATCGCCAATCCGGTCGCCACCTTGCGCATGACCCCGCCCTGGTCGGTCGGCCAGTTCAGCAGTTTGAGTTCGCCCTCCGCGCCGTCGCGAGCGATGAAGGTCGACGAGCCGCCGCCGTCGAGGTTGAGCGCGTCGCAGGCTCCGCAGGCCGACATCAGGTTCATCAGGTCCAGCAGGTCGGCGCCGTTCGAATAGTAGAAGTTACGGCCGTCGACCACCATCAGGTAGACCTCCTTGCCGTCCTGCGACACGCCGATCGCCGTACGCGGTTCCATGTTCGCCACCGGCATCGTGTTGCCGCTCTGGTCCAGCTGCTCGCCGTTCTTGAGCAGCAGCGTGCCGAGGCCGCAGACTGCTTCGCGGACGATGTCCTTGTGAAGAGCGTACTCCTCCTCCGTGAAGCAGCAGGCCTCGTTGTCCTTCGTGATCACGAAGACGTTGCAGTCCGTACGGCTGAACGAAGTCTTCACCGCCACGCCGTCGCGGTAACATACGCCGTAGGGGATGTAGGTCGTATTGAAGAAGTCGGCGTTCGTGCCGCCCAAGACCTTCTTCCCGTTCTTCTGCATCGCCTCGAGCTGCTTCATAATCGTCTGGCCGGTGCCCACCTGGTTCTTGTCGTCGGCGAGCGTCGTGCGCAGGGTGATTTTGTCGCTCAGGGCGATCTTGAACAGGAACAGCTGCATGGCCAGTCCGTCGTCGGCCAGAAATGCCATCTCCAGCACGTCCACGCCGTCGGCCAGGTTGTAGGTCCTGTCGCTCTTCACGTGAGCCACATACCCGTTCGATCCGTCGACGATGCTCTGTCCCCAGGCCGTCTGGGCGGTCGTGTCGAACTTGGCGTATTCGTCGAAAGCATTCGAATTGTCGCACGCAGCAAGCAGCCACACGCACAACAGCATTCCGATCATATATCTGTATGTTTTCATCGTTTTATCGTTTTATGCATATTGGACAATCCCGCTAATAACCCGGATTATTCGGTTTGAGGTTCGGATTGTAAAGCAACTCCCGGCTCGGAAGCGGCATCAGGCATTGGTAGTCCTTCGTGCCGAGCGTCTGCGTAGCCTTTCCGGTCCGCACGAGGTCGTACCAGCGGAAACCCTCGGCGAGGAACTCCAGACGGCGCTCCTGAAGCACCGCGTCGAGAAAATCGGCTTCGTTCCCCGGACTCACCCTGTCGAGGCCGCGCTTTTCCCGCAGTTCGTTGAGACGATCCAGACCTCCGTTCAGCCCCTGCGCCTCGGCGCTGATCAGGTACATTTCGGCCAGACGCGAAATCACCACGGGGTCCGACCCGGTCTGCCCGCTGGGGTATTTGTTGACGAAGTTCAGGTTGTCGAGCGTGGTGATCGACACCTCCTTGCGCAGGTCGTTGTCGGCGTACATCGTCATCACGTCGCCCGCGGGACGGTAGTTGTAACTGCCCTTGTTGGGGTGGTTGTAGGAGTAGAACTGGTTGGAAATCTTGATCGACGAACCGTCCTCGGTCAGGCACGAGAAGGCGAAGATCACCTCCTTGTTGGCCTTCGAGCGGAAAATCTTGTCGAAGTCGTCGAGTGCGTAGTTCGGATTGGTGATCAGGCTCTCGGCCAGCTCCTTGGCCTCTCCCTTCTTGCCCAGATAGAGTTTCACGCGCGCTTTCAGGGCCGTCACGGCGGCGGGCGACACGTAGTAGAAACTGTCGGCGCTCAACCCGTTCAGGAAGCCCGAAGCCGCGTCGAGGTCCTCCTCGACCAGTTCCCAGGCCATCGAGGCCGGGTCGCGCGAAACCTTGGCCTGGGTGTTCTGCCGCAGGACGGGCACGTCGCCGAAGCGGGTCACCAGACAGAGGTAAATATACGCCCGGAAATAGCGGCACTCGCCCAGCACCCGGTTCCGCGTGGGGCTGTCGGCCAGCCCCTCGGCGATCGACATGACGTTGTTCACCTGCAAAAGCGCCTTGTAGTAGCCGTTCCACTGGCTGCTGACAAACGTATGCAGCGCATTGGAAAGCGAGTTGATCAGGTCGATCGGGCGGCCCGTGCTGGTCATCAGCTCACCGCCGAAGAGGTCGAACGCGATGTAGGAGTAGTAGGTAGGTCCCTCCTGAACCTTATTGTACATTCCGATGCGCAGCGCCTCGATGTCGTCGGAGCCGACCACCGTCGGGGAGACCGCCGAATGCGGCTCGATGTCGAGCATGCCGCTGCAAGCACCCATCAGGGGCAGCAGGGCAAACAAGATGATTTTATGCAACGATTTCATGATTGTCGGATTTAGAAAGTGATGTTTACGCCTAACTTGAAGATGCGCGGCTGGGGAACGCCGTCGTTATCCTCGCCGTAGAAGCGCGGATCGAGATTGACGCTCGTCTCGGGGTCCCAGCCGGGATAGCGCGAGCAGAGGAAGACGTTGTCGCCCTGGGCATAGACCCGGAGTCCCTTGAGGTGGATTTTCGAAACCAGCCGCTGCGGGAAGGTGTATCCCAGCGTCACCGAGCGCAGGCGGATGAACGAACCGTCGGTCAGGTACATCGTCGAGTTCTTGCCGTTCCAGCCGCTGTACGAGTAGATCGCGCGCGGGTATTTGTCCGACGTGCCGGGTCCCGTCCAGCGGTTGTCGGCATAGGCTTTCAGCAGCGAGCGGGTATGGCCGGGCTTGGAGCCGGGGATCATCCACGACGCATACACGTCGTTTCCGTAGCTGTACGTAAAGAAGAGGCTCAATTCCAGCCCTTTGTACTTGAAGGTGTTGTTCCAGCCGCCCGAGAATTTGGGGTTGGGGTTGCCCGTGACGATACGGTCGTCGTCCGTGATGTTCCCGTCGCCGTTGCGGTCCCAGTACTTGACGTCGCCGGCGCGCACGCCCTTGTCGTAGAGCGCCTGCGGCACCTCGCCGTCGTACTGGTAGATGCCGTCCGTGCGGAAGATGTACCACGAACCCACCGTCCGGCCGAGTTTCAGCGCGCGGTTGGCGCCGATCGACAGCAGGTCGTCTTCGAGCAGCGACGTCAGCTTGTTGACATTGCGGGCGATGTTGAACGACGAACTCCACAGCACCTTGCCCAGATTGAGGTGGGTGTTGATCGTGAACTCGACACCCTTGTTGCGCATCGACCCGATGTTGCTCAAGATCGAGGTCTCGCCCGTCGTGGCGTGCACGGGCTTCGAGTAGAGCAGGTTGTTCGTGTTCTTCAGGTAAACGTCGGCGATCATGTTGATCTTGCCGCCCAGGAAGCTCAGGTCGAATCCGGCGTTGTACTGGTCGGCGGTCTCCCACGTCAGACGGTCGTTGCCGCTCGACGAAATGGCGATGCCGCTCTGGCCGCCGTAGTTGACGCCGCCGCTGATCAGGGCCTGCCAGCCGTAGTTGCTGATTCCGTCCTGGTTACCCGTGCGGCCGTAGCTGGCGCGGATCTTCAGGTCGGTCTTCTCGGCGTTCCAGAACGACTCGTTCGAGACGTTCCAGCCGACCGACACCGAGGGGAACCAGCCCCAGCGGCAGTCGGGCGCGAAGCGCGACGAACCGTCGGTACGGATCGTGGCATTGACCACGTAACGGTCCTTGTAGGCGAGGCTCAAACGGGCGAAATAGGATTCGATGGCATATTCCGACAGTCCGGCGCTGGCATCGACGATGTTGGCGGCCACGCTCGCCACGTCGAACGCCGGCGAGGGATAGTTCTGCGCATCAATGTACGACGTGCGGCTCCTGGTCTTGAGGAACGAGTGACCCACCATGGCCCCGAGTTCGAAATCTTCGCCGATCTTGCGGTTATAGTTGGCGTAGAGGTCGATCGTGTTGGTCATCACGAACCGGTTCCGGTCCAGGATGCGGCCCTTGTCGGCAGCATAGGGGTGGTTCTGATTGTAATAGATGTAGTCGTAGGTGTAGGCCGAGTCGTTGTTGTACGACGCCCTGACCGTCAGGCCCTTGATGATCTGCGCCTCGGCCCAGAACGAACCGATGAAGCGGTAGTTGTCCGTATAGGAGGTCTCCTCGGAGAGAATCTGCACGGCATTGTGCAGCAGCAGTTCGTCGGTTCCGCCCGTGTAATAGCCGCCGTTGGGTTTGTAGGGACGGTCGAAGGGACGCTGCTGCACGGCGCGTCCGATGATCGTCGATCCGAGATCGGCTCCCGGGATACGGTTGTTGTGCAGGTAGTTGCCGCTGATGTTGGCGCCCACCTTCAGCCATTTGAACATTTCGTGGTTGATGTTCGACTTGAGGTTGACCTTCGAGATGTCGTTCGTCTTGATGACGCCCTCCTGGTAGTTGTAGCTGCCCGAAAGGTAGTATTTGGTCTTGGCGTTGCCGCCCGAAAACGACAGGTCGAGGTAGTGCGACTGCCCGAGCCGGGTGATCAGGTCGAGCCAGTCGGTGTCGGGCATGTCTCCGTAGGGATTGCGGATGGGCTTGACATATCCCGAGCTGTTGACCGTGAAGCCGTTCTGGCGGTTGTAGTTGTCGACGCCCTCGTTGAAGACCTCGACGTACTGCTTCGAACCGACGTATTCGCGGCGCCCGGTGTTGGGAAACTGCGTGATGCTGAAGCCGTAGTTGACCTTGACCTCCGATTTGCCCTCGCGGCCCTGCTTGGTGGTGATCAGCACGACGCCGTTGGTGGCGCGCGAGCCGTAGATCGCGGCCGAAGCGGCGTCCTTCAGCACCTCGATCGACTCGATGTCCGTGAGGTTGAGCGTCGCCAGCGAACTCATGTTCTCGCCGAACGAATAGAGCGACGCCGAGTTGTTCGACAGCGGAATGCCGTCGATCACGTAAAGCGGCTCGTTGCTGGCGCTGAGCGACGACGAACCGCGGATGCTCATCTTCTCGGCCGAGCCGAGGTTACCCGAACTGGTCGAGATCGACACGCCGGCGATGCGGCCCTGAAGGAGTTCCGAGGGCGACATCACGCTGCGCATGTTCTCCTCGGTGGGCTTGAACTGGCTGATGGCGTTGGTCACCAGGCTGCGGCGCTGCGTGCCGTAACCGACCACGACCACCTCGTCGAGGGCCATGTTGTCGTTTTCGAGCCGGACCTCATAGAACCGTGCCGGATCGTCCACCGCAACCTCCCTGGTCTTCAGGCCGAGGTAGGAGACGATCAGGCGGACATCCGTGCGCGCCCCGATCCGTACGGAGAACGAGCCGTCGAGGTCGGTGGTGGCGCCGATCGTCGTGCCGTCGACGATCACCGTGGCCCGGTGATCGGATTCCCGGCGCTGTCTTTCACGACGCCCTTCACGACGGCATTGGCCGAAGCGCGGGCCGCGGCGTCCCGCTTCGCGGGGGCGGACATGATGGCGATCATCTTGCCCTCGACGCTGCTCACGACGTTCTGTCCGGCGAACATCTTCCCGACGACCGCGCCGATCTCCTCGTTTTTGACATCGAGGGTGATCTTCTTGTTCACATCGGCATCCTTCGTCTTGATGACGAACGAGTAGCCGTAATCCTTTTGCAGGCGTTCGATCGCCGCCTTGACGGTCGCATTGCGGACCGACAGGCTCACCTTCTGGGCCGAGGCCGCGGAGGCCTGGAACAGGAAGCACAGAAGTGCGGCAAGCGTGATCAAACTTTTGACGGAAGGTAAAAGTTTATTCATTACGTTAAGATTTGAAGTTTTGAGAAATAGGTCATTAAAGATTCCGTTCGTTCTGTGTACTACATGATATGGTTATTTTAGGGGTGGCGATATGTAATATACCTCGGCTTCCCTGCGCACCGAGAAAAGGCGGTCCTTGTTGAGCGCATCGAGGATTTCGTCGAGCGACTCCTCGTTGACGAACGAGGCGTAGTAGGTCTCGTCGCACAGCGATTTGTCCGTGACGACGATCTCGACGGCGAAGTGGCGGCGCAGGTCGGCGACGATGTCGCCCAGGGTCTGCTCCACGAAGAAGAAGTTGTTGTTGTCGATCCAGTTCGCATAGGAATCGGGATCGAAATTGAGGAAGTCGATGTGATTGTTGGTCTTGTTGAAACGGAGGATGTCTCCGGGCGCGAGGGTGAGTTTCCCGTTCATCTTCGACGCCTTGATGCCTACCGACACCTTGCCGCGCACCAGACTCACCTCCGACTTGGCGTCCTCCTGATAGGATTTGAGGTTGAACTGCGTGCCGAGCACCTTCACCTCCAGCCGGTCGGCGGAGACGATGAACGGGCGGTCCTCGTCGCGGCGGACGTCGGCGAACATCTCGCCCGACAGGTAGACCTGCCTCATCGAGCGGTTGAACTGCTTGGGATAGATGAGTTTCGTACCGGCGTTGAGCCACACGTGCGTGCTGTCGGGCAGCACGATCTCGCGGCGCTCGCCCATGCCGGCATAGACCTCCACCCACTCGCGCGGGGTGTTGGCCTGATGCCTGTAATGGAGCGCCAGAACGACGGCGGCAACGGCGGCGGCGTATTCGATTATACGGAGGGACCACCGCCACCGCCGGAGGTTACCGCTGCGGGGGGGGGGAATTCGGGGCGGGGCATGCCGCGAGGATCGAGTCCAGCTTACGCCGCACGCGCTCCTTGCCCTCGGGATCGTACTCGGTCTCGGTAGCGTCCAGCAGGTCGCTGAACAGCTGGTCCGCGGCGGCGGCGGCTTCTCCATATTCCTTCAGCCGCTCCCGCAGCCACATGCGCACCTGCTGCGCCTCGGCTTCCGTGCAGTTGTCCCGCATGTAGGCAAGCAGCTGTTCACGCGACATATTTTTCTTGGTATCCATAGGTTTCGTCTTGTTTTCAGAAGAACAGCACAAAAAAGAGCGTCACGACGGAGATCGTCTTGCGGATCTGCTTGATCGCCAGGTCGACGTGCTTTTCGACCGTGCGGATCGAGAGGTTCAGCGCCCGGGCGATCTCGGCATTGGTCATGTTGCGGTCGTAGCGCATGGCGAATATCTCGCGCCGCTTGTCGGGCATCGAACGCATCACCGAGTCGATGAACCCGACCCGTTCGCGCACGTCCACGTAGTCGTAAATGTCCGTATCGCCGTCGGCGACGTTGAGCATCGCATCGTTGATGTCGCTGCGCAGCATGTTGTACCGCAGCCGCATGTAGTCGAAAAGTTCGTTGCGCGTGGCGACCAGCAGGTAGTTGCGCACCGACAGTTCGGGATTGACCTGCTCCTTGCGCATCCACATTTTGACGAAGACGTTCTGGATGATGTCCTCCGCCACGGAAGAGTCCTTGATGATATGCCTGGCGAAGGTGTGCAGCAGGTCGTAGTAGCGGTCGAAAAGCACTCCGAAGGCTGCCTTGTCGCCGCCGCGCATCATCACGACAAGCTCCGAATCCCGTAAACGATTCTGCATGCCCGTCAGTATTTGCTCATGTCCGTAACCGCATAGGGCGTCCGGCAGGCCTCCAGCGCCGCCCGGATCGCCACCGGGGCGTTGGCGTCGGTAACCGGCGTCGAATAACCCGTCGTCGAGGTGCTGGAGGTCGAATAGCGGTAGCCGTTTCCCTCGACGCTGACGCCCGTGCAGGGCGTGACGAGCGTCCGGAACACCGTCGCGGCGGCCGCGTAACGGCTGATTCCGTAGTCCATGTGGTAGGAGTCGCGCGTAAGGTCCATCCCGTTGTCCCTGTTCAGCGACGAGGTCCGCAGGTTCTGGAGCGACGTTCCCGAGGGGATCACGAGGTCGATGCAGGTCTGGGCGGTGATCTTCCGCACCTGGGCCACGATCGCCTCGAACATCGCCTGCTGGTTGGCGAAATACTTCGGATAATGGGAATGGTAGGCTCCGTAGGCCTGGGCCATGATGTAGCCGATCGTGGGCCGGTCGAGGGGCTGCGCCTGCTGGATGTAGTCGCAAAGTCCGGAAATCGCGCCCCGCTCGGTCTCGTCCCACTCCCACGCATAGTACGAACCGGTGTGCTCCTGCAATGTCACGATGTCCCACGTATCCGACTCGACGATGCTCTTGAGCGAACGGTTCAGCGTCCCTTCGTTCTCCCACTTCGTCGCTCCCGGCTCGCAGTAATAATAGGTGCAGATGTCCGGCGCGGCATAGTTCTCGAAAAATTCGGGCAGCTTATAGCCGCCGTGATAGGCCCGCACCATCCGGACATGGGTGATTCCGGCGCTTTTCAACATGCCCGGCAGATGCTCCGTGGCATCGACCGTAAAACTGTTGCCGATAAAAAGTATCTTGAGGGATTTGCCTCCCGCCGGCAGCGGCGGGTTGAACGAGCCGTTAAGCTCGCTCCCGATCCGGATCACCTCGCCGTCGGCGAAGACGAAGCAGACGTATTTCCCCGTGTCGAGCACGCAGCGCAGCGCAACGGCTCCGTCCGCAGGAGCGGCCGTGCCCGTGTCGGCCCCCTCGAAAGCGATCGTTCCGCCGGCCGTCAGCGTCACCGCGGGCGACGCCCCGCCCCGCAGGGCCTCCGCGTCGGCTTTCACCGGCGTCGCAACGCCGTCGGCCGCCCAGTAACCGCCGCCGTTCACCGTAAAGAAGGGAATCGCCTCTTTCCGAACGCCCCGCGTCGCGGCGCCCTTGAAGCCGAACTTCAGCACCCCTCCGGCGGTCGTCGTCACCGACTCGGCGTAATTGCAGGCTTCAACGCGCGCTTTCAGGTAGGCTTTCATCTCGTCGGTCGAGCCGAACAGGTCGACCGACTCCTCCCCGGAGACCTTTTGGGTGACGGGCACGACGGCCGGTTCCGCACCGCCGTATGCGATCGTCAGCGACGAGGTGCGCTGCTGCGCCAAAGGATTCGCCTGCGCGGTGATTCCGACCTTCGCACTCCCCGTGCCTTCCGCCGGAACGGCTTCCAGCCACTCGTCGTCGCACACGATCGTCCAATGCCCCGTCGTCGAGATGCTCAGCTGCAAGGTCGTTTTCCCGGCCTCGAAATTCAGCGAAGCCGGAACTGCATAGAATCTGACATCGGGATTTCCGTCGTCGTCCTTGCCGGAAGAGCAGCCGGCGGCGGCCGCAAACAAGGTGAAAATCAGCAGGTAAAAAAGAAGTTTCTTCATAAGTTCATCAGGTCGGTTATAATAAGTACGAATGAGGCGAACCCTCTACGTAACCGAAAATGCAATTTCACGGAAATGAAACACGGCCCCCAGAACCGGAGCGGTGAATAAGGCGAAATAAAACTCCGGACGGGAACCGGGGCTGAAAGCAGGCCTCCGGTTCCCGTCCGATCGCTCCGTAAGGTCATCCCCGAACGGATTATGGATTCAATCGGTTTATCCGTTTCCGGAACATTCCGGCAAGCTGCCGGTGATTTCGGCCACCCGCCGGGCCGCCATTTCGGGCGTAACGGCTTTCAGGCAGCGGTAGTCGCCGTAGCGGCAGGGCTTGTTGCCGAAGACCGAGCAGGGACGGCACGCCATGTCGGCCTGCAAAACGTTCCCGGACGAAACCCCGTAGCCCAGAAAACCCAGCCCGGGATGCGTCGCGCCCCATACCGACACCACGGGCGTCGCGACGAGCGACGCCAGGTGCATCACCAGCGAATCCATCGTCACCACGCAGTCCAGGTTGGCGATGAGGTCCATCTCCCCGGCGAAACGGACCTTGCCGTACAAGGCCGTGACGTTGGGATACGTGCGTTCCATCTCCTCGGCGAACGCCTGTTCGGCGCCTCCGCCTCCGTGGATGAAAACCCGCCCGTAACGCTCCGAGAGCATCCGCACGAGTTCGCGGCTCTGCTCCTCGGGATAGGTCTTGCCCCGGTGTGCGGAGAAGGGTGCGAAGCCCACCCACACGCCGTGTTTCTCCCCGAAGGGATTGGGGCGGTCCCGGCGCACGGCGGGCGCAGGGTCGTCCAGCACGAATCCCAGCTTCCGGAAAACGTCGCAGTAGCGCAGCACCGTGTGGCGCAACGGCTCCATGCCGCGGCCGCCGCAGCGGATGAACGCCCGTTTCCCGGCGCGCCCCTTGTCGATATGCGCCGCCGGAACGCCGTGCAGACGCATCGCGAGGCGGAACGCCTTCGAGCGCAGCACGTCGTGCACGTCGGCCACGGCGTCCACGCCCAGCCTCCGGGCCTGGGCGGCCAGCCGCCACATTCCCGCCAGGGAGTGATGGGCGCCTTTTACATCGACGTCGAGAAACCCGACATCCAGCCCTGCGAAAAAGGGCCTGAACATGGCCTGCGTGGCCACCGTGACCCGCAGATCGGGATAAGCGGCCGTCAGCGCACGGAGCGCATGCGGCAGCATCGCCACGTCGCCCATCGCCGAGGTGCGCATCACCAGCAGGTGACACGGAACCGGCGCGCCGCTCCCGGCCGCCGCACCGCCCGCTCGTTCCCCGTTCGGGAGGCCGTTCGCCGTCCCCACGCTATTTTTTCTGCCCATAGAGCACCGGATTCAGTGCCGGGTCGTTGTACATTTTCATCTGTTTGTAGGTCTTCATGTACTTGCGGCCCGCCTCGATGTCCTCGATCAGCTCTTCGATGGCCTGCGAAAGGTCGACCTGCTGCGCGAGCAGCACGTCCAGCTTCTTCCGGCAGGCCGCGCGATGCGCGTCGTCCACGTCCGTACGCTCCGCCTCGCGCGCCATGTGGTAAATCTTCAGGGCGAGGATCGACAGGCGGTCGATGGCCCACGCCGGGGTCTCGGTGTTGAGCCGGGCGCCTTCGGCAGGCGTTACGTCCTTGTATTTGTCCAGCAGGTAGGAGTCCACGTACTCCACCATGTCCGTACGGTCCTGATTCGATTTGTCGATGCGGCGCTTGATGAGAAGCGCCTCCGCGGGGTCGATGGCCGGGTCGCGGATAATGTCCTCCAAGTGCCACTGCACCGTGTCGATCCAGTTCTTGTGGTAGAGCAAATGGTCGATCGTGCCCGGCGCGTAGGGATTGTCGATGGGATGGTCCACATCGTCCCAGCGGTGATACTCCTCGATGGACCGGTTGAAAATACGATTCGCGTTTTCGGTAAACATAGCTTGCGGTTTTATAGTATTATTGGATTTTTCACCGGAAAATCATACCTTTGTCGGTAACGATTAAACAAAGATAATGACTTTTTCCAAAAAAGCAATACTCCTCTCCGGAATCCTCCTCTGCATCTCCGTGCAGCTCGGGGCGCAGGTGCGCCAGACGCGCGAAGAGTACATCAGCCGCTACATGCCCATCGCCATCGCCCACATGGAGCGCTACGGAATCCCCGCGAGCATCACCATGGCGCAGGGAATCCTCGAATCGGACTGCGGCAACAGCCTGCTGTCGATGAAGTCGAACAACCACTTCGGCATCAAGTGCAAGCGCAACTGGACGGGCGACAAGGTCTACCACGACGACGACGCCAAGGGCGAATGCTTCCGCTCCTACCCCTCGGTCGAGGCGTCGTACCGGGACCACGCCGAATTCCTCGACTCGCAGCCCCGCTACGACTCGCTGTTCGCCTACTCCTCCGACGATTACAAGAGCTGGGCGCGGGGTCTCAAGGCCGCGGGCTACGCCACGGCCCCCGACTACGCGCAGCGGCTCATCCGCATCATCGAGGAGAACCAGCTCTTCCTGCTCGACCGGCCCGACGGCGCACGGCTCTACGCCTCGCGCTACGGCCTGAAACGCGACCCCGAAGAGTGGTTCTCGTCGCAGAGCAGCGTGGAGGAACTGGCCCGGACCGAGGGGGCCGTCGACCCGGACAACTACCGCGTGACGATCAACGCCCACCAGGGTTACAACGTCTACGTCACCAACGGCGTGCACTACGTGCTGGCCAAGGAGAACGACACGTTCGAGAACATCGGGCGGAAGTTCCGCCTCTCGCCGCGCAACCTGCGCAAATTCAACGATCTGAAGGACAAGAAGGCCCAGCCGGTGCCGGGCGAGGCGGTCTACATCGAACGCAAGCGGAAACGCTGGGAGGGCAACTCCCGGCACCACATCTGCCGCCAGGGCGAAACGGCCTACTCCGTGGGCCAGTCCTACGCCATCCGCACGCGGTCGATCGAGAAACTCAACAAGCTCCGCAAGGACGAGGAGCTGGCCGCAGGACGCGAAATACGCATAAAATAAAACCTACATACCATGGAAACAACCCCGCTGAGAGCACAGATTCTCGACACCATCATCCGCAAGTCGACACTCAAACAACGGGTTTTCGACAACACCTTCGGAGCGTTCAACTCCCTGAAGGAGACGCTGCTGGAGATGGCCTCGGAGATGGACGACGAACTGGACGGCAAACTCGACCGCCGCGTGAGGCTCGAATACCGCGACCGCGGCAAGTTCGAGGCCCAGTTGCAGGTAGCCAACGACATCCTAATCTTCCAGATGCACACCGACGTCTTCGAGTTCGGCTCCGACCACCTCATCTGGCAAAACCCCTACGTGCAGGCCGACCGCGACAACTCCTACTGCGGACTTATCAACATCTACAACTTCCTGTCCGACTCGTTCAAATTCAACCGCAACGCCGACGAAGGCTACCTGATCGGCCGCATCTTCATCAACCGCGAACGCCGCTACTTCGCCGAAGGCAAGCAGCAGAACTCGATGCGGGCGATGGATTTCGGCAAGTCGGAGATCGGCCAGGAGGCGCTGGTCGCGATTCTCGAATCGGCGATCGGCTTCGCGCTGAACTTCGACCTGCTGATGCCGCCCTACGAGGAGAACAAACGCGTGACGGTGGACCAGTTCAACACCAAGATGGACAACTCGAAGTTCGTGACGGGCAAACGCCTCGGCTACGACTTCGACGTAGAGGACATTTAACGGGCCGAACACGGGAGGGGCTTCCGATTTTCACCGGGTCCCGCGTGCCGCAACCGCCGTTGCGGCACATGATCGCCGCTTTAGCGGCACGCCGTAAATCCGGCCCTTCCCCGAACCCCTCCTCCGGAGGGAACTTGCCGTACCGCGCCCCACGCATCGAACACAACTTTCAACACGTCATTTTCTCTTGAAAACCATTCTTTTCCCGCTAATAACCGCAGCGGCGCTCCTGACGGGCAGCGTCCGCGCCCAGAACGAATACGCCGAAATCGCCCGGCTGCGGGGGCTGAACGAATCGGTGCGCGGCATCCGCTCGATGGCCGACGGCGAACACTACACCACGCTCGAATCGAACGACATCGTCCGTTACAGCTACGCCTCCGCGGCTCCCGGCGAGAGCATGCTCCCCGCGCCCGCGCCGAACCTCGTCATCACCGACTACGCCTTCTCGCCCGACGAGCGGTCGATCCTCATTGCCTCGGGCCGCAAGCCGATCTACCGCCATTCGTACACCACCAGCTATTCACTCGTGCGCGACAACGCCGTGCGCCCCGTCCTGCGCGACGCCGAAGCGCCGCGCGACGCCTCCTTCTCGCCCGACGGGCAGAAGATCGCCTACTCGGACCGCAACGATCTCTACGTCTACGACATCGCCTCCCAGACCACGCGCCGCATCACCGACGACGGGGCGTGGAACGAGGTGATCAACGGCACGACCGACTGGGTCTACGAGGAGGAGTTCGGCGCAACGCGGGCCTACGCCTTCTCGCCCGACAGCCGCCGCATCGCCTACCTGCGTTTCGACGAGAGCGAAGTGCCGCTGATGGAGATGATGCGCTTCGACGGCAAACTCTACAACAGGGCCTATTCATTCAAATACCCCAAGGCCGGGGAGCGCAACTCCGTGGTCCAGCTCTGGATCGCCGACCTCGAGACCGGCGCCAGGGAGCGCATCGACACGGGCGAGGAGACCGACCAGTACATTCCCCGCATCGGCTGGACGCCCGACGGACGGCCGTGGTACTACCGCCTCAACCGCCGCCAGAACACCTTCGAGATGATCGTCTGCGAACCCCACGGAGCGCAGCGCACGGTCTACGAGGAGCGGGCGCAGCAATATGTCGAGCGCGTGGACGACGGGACCGTGACCTTCGTCGACCGCGACCGTTTCCTCGTGCGGCAGGAGAGCCACACGGGCTTCATGCACCTCTACCTGTACAGCCTCCGCCGGGGCATCCTCGAACAGGTGACCAAAGGCCCGTGGGAGGTGACCCAGGTTGTGGGAACCGACGGCAGGCGCGTGTGGTTCCTCTCGACCGAGACCTCGCCGCTGCGCCGCAACCTGTACAGCGTGCGCCTCGACGGCAAGGACAAACAGCGTCTCACCACGGGCGAGGGCTACTACACCGCAGCCCCGAGCGCCGGGATGAAATACTTCATCACCACCTTTTCCAACGCCTCGACCCCCAACGTCACGGAGGTCTGCGACGCCGCCGGGAAACCCGTCCGCACGCTGGCCGACAGTCGCCGCCTGCGCGAAGAACTGGCCGCCGCCGACCGCCCCGTGAAGGAGTTCTTCACCTTCACGACCGAGCGCGGCGACACGCTCAACGCCTATATGGTCAAGCCCCGCGGCTTCGATCCCTCGCAGCGTTACCCCGTATTGCTGACCCAGTATTCGGGTCCCGGCTCGCAGTCCGTGCGCGACCGCTGGTCGCTGGACTGGGAGGACGCCCTCGCCGACAAAGGCTACATCGTGGTCTGCGCCGACGGCCGCGGCACGGGATTCCGGGGCGAAAAGTTCAAGAAACTCACCTACGGACGCCTGGGGGCGCTGGAGGTCGAGGACCAGCTTTCGACCGCCCGCCACATGGCGGCGCAGCCCTGGGTCGACCCTGCGCGCATCGGCATCTACGGCTGGTCCTACGGCGGATTCATGGCCCTGAGCTGTGCGATGAAGGGCCTCGGGCTGTTCAAAATGGCCATCGCCGTGGCTCCCGTCACCTCGTGGCGTTATTACGACACGATCTACACCGAGATCTACAACAACCTTCCGCAGTACAACGCCGCAGGCTACGACGACAATTCGCCGATCAATTTCGCGCGGATGCTCGACGACCGGCGCACGCGGCTGCTGATCATCCACGGCACGGCCGACGATAACGTCCATTTCCAGAACACCGTCGAGATGACCCGGGCGCTCAACCGCGCCGGCAAACAGTACGACATGATGGTGTACCCCGACCAGAACCATTCGATGTTGCCCGACGCAACGGCACACATAAGACAAAAGATGATCGACTACACTCTGAAGAATTTATGACGTACACATTGCAACACGAAACGCCCGTCGGCCCCGTGACGATCACGGCTACGGGCGAGGCTGTGACGCAGATCCGTTTCGGCACGACAGTTCCGGAAGGCTCCGCGGCCGTCCCCGAAACCGCCGCCACACCCCTGCTGCTGAAGGCGGCGGCGCAGCTCCGGGAGTATTTCGCCGGCACGCGCCGCGACTTCTCGCTGCCGCTCGCACCCGCCGGAACGCCCTTCCAGCAATCTGTCTGGCAGGCGTTGCAAACCATCCCCTACGGCGAAACCCGCACCTACGGACATATCGCCATGCAGATCGGCCACAACAAATCGTTCCGCGCCGTCGGCATGGCCAACAACCGCAACCCCATCGTCATCGTCATTCCCTGCCACCGCGTCCTGGGTTACGACGGCAAGCTCACGGGCTACGCCGGAGGGCTCGACATCAAGGAACGGCTGCTCGCCCTGGAAAAGCGGCGATAACGCACCCCGGCGGCAGGCCCGCAAACCCCAATCGCACCCGCACGAAAAAATGCGGGGCACGGTCTCCCGCGCCCCGCATCTGCATATCCCGCCGGGTCAAAGCCCGAACGCAAAGGCGTTGATGCCGTCGTAAACCGCGCTGACGATGCCCAGCAGCAGGACGCCTGCCATGCAGAGCGCGAGGCTGACGCGCGTGTAACGGTCGCTGCGGAACGCCGCGATCGGCGCGTCGCCGGGCATAATGTACATCGCCTTGACGATCAACAGGTAGTAATAGAGCGACACGACCGTGTTGACCAGCGCGATGAAGACCAGCAGGTGGAATCCGCCACTGAAAGCCGCGGCGAAGACGAAGAATTTCGAGAAGAACCCGGCGAAGGGCGGGATTCCCGCCAGCGAGAACAACGCCAGGGTCATCAGCAGCGCCAGGCGGGGATTAGTGCGGGAAAACCCGTTGTAGTCCTCCAGCGAGACCCTGCCGCCGCTGTGCTGCTCGACGGCGGACAGCACGCCGAACACCGCGAGGTTGGCGGCCATGTAGACCAGCACGTAAAAGACCAGCGAGGTCATGCCGATGGCGCTGCCGCCGATGACGGCCAGCATGATGTATCCGGCCTGCGAGATGGACGAGAAGGCCATGAAACGCTTGAGGTCCTTCTGCCGGATGGCGAAGAGGTTCGCAACGGTGATGCTCGACACCGTCACGATCCAGAGCAGCGTCTGCCACTGTTCGGTCATCGGGGCGAACACCTTCACGAGCACCGTCAGCAGCACGAACGCCGCAGCGCCCTTCGAGACCACCGAAAGATAGGCGGTCACGTTCGTCGGCGCGCCCTGGTAGGCGTCCGCCGTCCAGAGGTGGAAGGGCACGAGCGAAATCTTGAAGCCAAGCCCCGAGAGGAAGAAGACCAGGGCCATCACCTGCAACGGCGAACCGTCGATGCGGGCGGCCATGTCGCCGAAATAGAGCGTCCCGGTCGTTCCGTAGAGGAACGAGATGCCGTAGAGCATCAGTCCGCTCGAGAACAGCGCGCAGAGGATGTATTTGGCCCCCGCCTCGGCCGAATAGCGTTTGTATTTGTCGAAGGCCACCAGACAGGCCATCGGGACCGAAGCCAGCTCCAGACCGATGAAGAACAGCAGGAAGTTGCCCGCGCCGATCATAAAATACATGCCCAGCAGCGTCGAGAGGGTCAGGATGTAGAATTCGCCCTGCTTGTGGCGCGTGTCCTCGCGGCGCAGCCACGTGTCGGACTGCAGGAAGACGATCAGCGCCCCGACGGAGAGCATGCTTTTGACGATGCCGTCCATCGGCGTATGGCAGAACATGCCGCCGAAGAGTTCGCCCCCCGCAGCCGGAACAAGGTTCACAACCACCTGCACGACCATCAGGCAGCAGACCACGGCCGAAAAGCGGCGGCGTGCGCGCTCCCCGGCCATGAGGTCGTAGAGGAACACGAAGACGAGAATCGCCGTGAGGGTCACTTCGGCCCGCATCAGCGTAAATATCGAGGTGTAATCCATAGTCGCTTAACTCAAAATATGTGCAATGATCTTCGCGACGCTGCCGCGGATCATGTCGCTCACCCACAGCGGCGCCAGACCTATGCCGGCGATGGCGACGACGAGGCAGACGACCGACAGCCGCTCGTCCCACGTGGCGTCCGAAAGCTTCAGGTGCTCGGGATTGTCGCACGTGCCGTAGAGGATTTTCCCGACGACGCGCAGGATGTAGACCGCCGTGATGACGATCGACGTGCAGGCGATGACGGTCACCACGCGGTGGAACGTGTCGGCGTTCATAAACGCGCCGTTGAAGATGGTCATTTCGGCCACGAAGCCGCTCAGGCCCGGCAGCCCGAGGTTGGCCAGACCCGCGATCACATACCCGACCGCGAGGAACGGCATCACCTTCATCAGCCCGCCCAGCTGGCGGATGTCCCGCGTGTGGGTGCGGCCGTAGATCATGCCGATCAGCGCGAAGAAGAGGGCCGTCATCAGGCCGTGGCTCAACATCTGGAGCACGGCGCCCGTACCGGCCGTGGTGTTCATCATCAAAACGGCGAACAGCACCAGTCCGCAGTGCGACACCGAGGAGTAGGCGTTGATGTACTTGAGGTCGGTCTGCACGCAGGCCGAGAAGGCGCCGTAGACGACGGAAATCGTTGTCAGGATGATAAATACCCAGCTCAATTCATGCGCCGCTTCGGGTAAAAGATACATAGCAACCCGGAAACAGCCGTATCCGCCCAGCTTCATCAGCACCCCGGCGTGGAGCATCGACACGGCCGTCGGGGCCGAGGCGTGGCCGTCGGGGCTCCACGTATGGAACGGGAACAGCGCGCCCAGCACGCCGAAACCCACGAACACCAGCGGGAACCAGATGCGCTGCTGGGCAACGGGAATGTTGTTCAGCGCGGCGATCTCCTGAATGTTCATCGTCGTGGCGCCCGCACCGAAGTAGATGCCCAGAATGCCGATCAGCAGCAACGCCGAACCGCCCATGAGCATCAGCGTCAGTTTCATGGCGGCGTATTCCTTGCGCCCGCTGCCCCAGACGCCGATCAGCAGGTACATCGGGATCAGCGCCACCTCGTAGAACAGGAACATCGTGAAGAGGTCGACCGAAATGAAGAACCCGAACACCCCCACGCTCAACAGGCAGAACCAGAGGAAGTAGGCTTTGACGTCGGTCTTCATCTGCCACGAGGCGAACGTGCCCGTGAAGACGATGACGGCCGACAGCAGGAGCATTGCCACCGAAATGCCGTCGACGCCCACGGCGTAGTGGATGTTGAGCGGCGCATACCAGACGCGGCTTTCGGTGAAGAGCATCTGCGCCGTCTCGCCCGCGCCGCGCAGCCCGAGGTACTGCACCACGAGCACGACGGCCAGCGCCACGAGCAGCGAAGAGCCTGCGACCATCACCGTGTGAATCTGCCGCGTGGACTTCGAGAGCCACAGACCCAGCATCATCACGAGCGGAACGGCGGGAAACAGAGATAGTATATTCATAACTCGTTCGGATTAACAGATTAGAAGAATCAGGATCGTGAGGCCCAGCGCACCGCCGAGGAACCAGATGCAGTAACGCTGCACGCTGCCGCTCTGCATGTCGCGGATGAGCCAGGCGGCGCCGTTGGCGCCCCAGGCGAGGAGATTCATAAAGCCGTCGACCACATGGCGGTCGAACCACGCAATGGGCGTCGAGATGCAGGCGAAAATCACCCGGTGGGTGATGAACTGGTAGACCTCGTCGATGTAGAACCGGCGATAGGCCGCGCGGTGCAGGCCGCTGAACGTCGCGGCCAGCCTGTCGGCCACGGGCTGCCGGTCGCGGGCGTACATCCACGCCGCCAGCGCGATGGCCGCAGCGGCGACGCAGAGGCTCACGGCGGCAACGCTCCGGTCGATATGGATGACATAGGGCGCGCCGTCGCTCGACACGAACTCCCCGAAGGGGATGAATCCCGCCACGCAGGTCACCGCCGCCAGAAACACCAGCGGCAGGGTCATCGTCAGCGGAGCCTCGTGCGGCTTGTGCGCCGCATGCAGTTCGCGGTTCTCCGCGCCCCAGAAAATACCGTAATAGAGCCGGAACATGTAGAAGGCCGTAAGTCCCGCGATGGCGGTCATCACCCACCCCATGACGGGCGAGAAGGCGAAGCAGGCCGTCAGGATCTCGTCCTTCGAGAAGAAACCGCTCAAGGGCCAGATCCCCGCGATGGCGAGGCACGCCACGAGGAACGTCAAGTGGGTCAGCGGCATGTAGCGGCGCAGGCCGCCCATGGCCGACATCTCGTTGGAGTGCACGGCATGGATGATGCACCCCGCGCCGAGGAACAGCAGCGCCTTGAACATGGCGTGGGTGAAGAGGTGGAACATCGAGGCCATGTAACCCAGCCCTCCGGCGTGCGGGTCGGCCGAGGTCGAGACGCCCAGCGCCACGAGCATGAACCCGATCTGCGAAATGGTGCTGAACGCCAGCACACGCTTGATGTCGCTCTGCACACAGGCCACGACGGCGGCGTAAAACGCCGTGAAGGCCCCGACATAAGCCGTCCAATGCAGCACTTCGGGCGCATAGCCGATGAAGAGCGGAAACATCCGCGCCACGAGGTAGACGCCCGCCACGACCATCGTCGCGGCATGGATCAGCGCCGACACGGGCGTGGGCCCCTCCATGGCGTCGGGCAGCCAGATGTGCAGCGGGAACATGGCGCTCTTGCCCGCGCCGCCGACGAACATCAGCCCCAACGCCAGCGGGATCATCGCCCCGGCGGCCACCAGCGCGTGCGTCTCGGGCGTGAAGGAGAAGGTCCCGGCGTAGTAGCCGTAGATCAGGATGCCTATCAAGAAGCCCAGGTCGGCGAAGCGCGTCACGATGAAGGCCTTCTTCGAGGCGGCCACGGCCTCCTTCTTCGTATAGTAGAAGCCGATCAGCAGGTAGGAGCTGACGCCCACCAGCTCCCAGAAGAGGTACATCTGGAAGATGTTGGTCGCCACGACCAGCCCGATCATGCTCATCGTGAAGAGCGACAGAAAGGCATAGTAACGTTGGAAGCCCCGCTCGCCCTTCATGTAGCCCAGCGAGTAGATGTGGACCATCAGCGACACCGTGGAGATCACCACGAGCATCATCACCGAGATCGGGTCGAGCAGAATGCCCAGGTCGATGTGCAGCGCACCGCCGATGGGCAGCCACACGGCGTTCCAGGGGATCTGCGTCGGAAACACGCCCGCGGCATCGCGCCCGGCCGAGAAGTATTCGAAAGCCGTCCAATAGCTCAACAGCGCCACGACGGCCAGCACGGCCGTGCCCACGGCGCCCGCCGCCGCGGGACGCATCTTCATGCCCGCAAGCCCCAGCACGAGGAAACTCGCCAGCGGAAGCAACAGAATCAGAATCGTATATTCCATAGAAGATCGTTTTTTCGCACCGTTACCACTTCATTTCCCGCAGGCTCCGGGCGCCGATGTTGCGGATGTTGCGGTAGATATTGATGATGATGGCGATGGCCACGGCGGTCTCCGCAGCGCTGATTCCGATGGCGAACAGGGCGAAGAAGAACCCTTCGAGCTGCTCGGGGAAGAGGAAGCGGTTGAAGACCACGAAATTGATGTCCACCGAGTTGAGAATCAGCTCGACCGAAATCAGCATCGCCAGCAGGTTGCGGCGCGTGACGAATCCGTAAATGCCCACGAACATCATCACCGTGGAGACAATCAGGTAATATTCCATGTGTATCATAGTCGTGTTTTTTAGCGTTTGCGCGCGATGAGGATGCCGCCGACGATGCAGGCCAGCAGCAGCAGGCTGATCACCTCGAACGGCAGGATGTAACCGTATTTTCCGCTGCTCATCAGCGCGTGGCCGATGGTCCGCACGTGCAGTTCGCCGTGCTCGAAATGCGAGGGCAGGAAGTCGTGGCGGAGCGTTATCCAGAGGCAGATGCCCAGGCTGGCCAGCGCGGCGCCCAGCCCCACGAAGAGCTTGTAGCCCTTCAGGTCCTCGGCCTTGTCGCCCTGGCTCGACGTCAGGAGGATCGAGAAGACGTAGAGCACCGTGATGCCGCCGGCGTAGATCAGCAGCTGCACCGCCCCGAGGAACGAGTAGTTGAGCTGGAAGTAGATGCCCGCCGTACCGAAGAGCACGAACAGCAGGTAGGTCGCGGCGCGCAGGATGCGCCGGGTCGTCACGGCGAGAATCGCGCTGACGCCGATGAACAGCGCCAGGACCGTGAAAACGATCAATTCGAGTGTTATTTCCATGACTTACTGTTTGTTGAGTTGTTTGACGAGCTTTTCGCGCGTGTAGACGGCGTGCTCGAAATCGGTCGAGAAGCGGATCGCGCCGGTCGGGCAGGCGTTGACGCACAGGTGGCAGAACATGCACGACCCCAGGTCGTACTCGTAGCGCACCAGCCGTTTTTTGGTCTTGCCCGTCCCGGGGTCGGCGACCGTCTCGGTCGTGAGGCGGATGGTCCCGTTGGGGCAGGCCGACTGGCACAGCCCGCAGGCGATGCACCTGTTGCGCCCCTCGGCGTCGTGGGGCATCGTCAGAGAGCCGCAGAAACGGTCGTACATCTTCAGCGTGGCCCGGTTTTCGGGATACTGCTCGGTGATCTTGGGCGTGAAGAACTCGCGCCCCGTCACTTTAAGTCCGGTCAAAAGGGTTCCCAGTCCGTGGAAAAGGCCTTTGATATAGCTACTCATAACTAAAAATGCAGTTTAAAGACGACGACAATGACCATCAGCAGCAGGTTCGCCAGCCCGATGGGAACGAGGTATTTCCATTCGAGCGTCAGGATCTGGTCGATGCGCAGGCGCGGAAAGGTCCACTTGATCCACATGAGCAGCCACACCACGAAAAACGCCTTGGCGAAGAACCACACGAAACCCGGAATGCAGTCCATCACGGCGTTGAAGCCCTCCCAGCCTGCAATGTGCAGCGGCATCCAGCCTCCGAGGAAGATGGTGGCGGCGACGCCCGCGACGATGAACAGGTTGACGAACTCGGCGACGTAGAACAGCCCGAAGTGCATGCCCGAATACTCGGTGTGGTAGCCCGCCGTGAGTTCCGACTCGGCCTCCGGGAGGTCGAACGGGCCGCGGTTGACCTCGGCGTTTCCGGCGATCAGGTAGATCACGAAGGCAACCATCGCCGGGATATGGCCCTTGAAGAGGAACCACCCGTCGGCCTGCCGGGCCACGATCTCGGAGAACTGCATGGTGTCGGTCAGCACGATGATCGTGAGGATCGAGAGGCCGATGGAAAGCTCGTAGGAGATCATCTGCGCACCGCTGCGCATGGCGCCGATGAGCGAATACTTGTTGTTGGAACTCCACCCCGCCAGCAGAATGCCGACCACACCGATCGACGAGGCGGCCATCATAAAGAAGACGCCCACGTTGAAATCCAGCACCTCCAGCCCCTTGTTGACCGGCAGACAGGCGAAGGCCAGCACCGAGGCGAGGATGACGATATAGGGCGCGAGGTTGTAGAGGAACTTGTCCGAACGGCGGATGGTGATGATCTCCTTGGTGAGCATCTTGAAGACATCGCAGATGACCTGCACCGTACCCCACGGACCCACGCGCATCGGCCCGAGGCGGCATTGGAAGGCCGCGCAGACCTTGCGTTCCATGAAGATCATCAGGATGGCGATCACGGTGTACATCAGCAGCAGACAGCCGCCGACGATCACGCATTCGATGAAAACGGCCAGCCCGAGGGGCATCAGCGAGGTCAGCAGCCCGTGGACCCAGCTCGTAATTATAGAAAAGTCGAACATAGCAATACAATTTTTCGCTATTACAGATTATGGCACAACCGTCCGAAACGCCAATTTTGCCGCGCAGCGGCACCAAGTCCCTCCCCGAGGGAGGGGTTTGGGGTGGGGTCGGACTTGCAAACGACGCCGCAGGCGGCGAAAACGCCATTCGACAGCGTGATATGATGCATCATGGTCATAGAGTCTCTTTTATCTGTCAATATCCGGAACCACGTAATCCAGCGTGCCGCCGATGGCGATCAGGTCGGCGATCTTCGTCCCCCGGGCGATGGTCTCCAGGCACGAGACGAGCGGCAGACCCGTCGAGCGGAACTTCATGCGGTAGGGGAACTTGTCGCCCCGGCTCTCGATGAAGACCCCGAACTCGCCGCGGCTTCCCTCGACGGCGGCGTAGTAGCTGCCCTCGGGAATGCGGATCACGGGCTTCATCTTCAACTGGTATTCGCCTTCGGGAATGTTGTCGATCAACTGCTCGATGATGTGCATGCTCTGCTCGATCTCCCGCATGCGGACCATGTAGCGGGCCAGGCAGTCGCCTTCGGTGAAGAGCACCTCCTCGAAATCCACCTTGCCGTAAACGGCGTAGGGATGGCGCTTGCGCACGTCGCAGGCCCACCCTGCGGCGCGGCCCGTGCCGCCCGTGGCGCCGAACGAAATGGCATCCTCGCGCGTCAGCACGCCGGTGCCTTTCAGACGCTCCTGCGCGATGACGTTGCCCGTGAAAATCTCGTGGTACTCGCGCAGCACGGGACGCATGTAGGCGATGAACTCCTTGACCTTGCGCACGAAATCGGGATGGATGTCGGCCTGCACGCCGCCGATGGTGTTGTAAGTCTGGATCAGGCGGCCGCCGGTGGTCTGCTCCAGAATGTCGAGCACCTTCTCGCGGTCGCGGAAACCGTAGAAGAAGGCCGTCAGCGCGCCCATGTCCATGCACAGGCAGGCGAAGAAGAGCAGGTGCGAATCAATGCGCTGCAACTCGTCCATGATCGTGCGGATGTACTGCACGCGCTCCGGCACCTCGACGCCCAGCCCCTTTTCGATGCACATGCAGAGGGCGTGGCGGTTCTGCGACGCCCCGAGGTAGTCGAGACGGTCCGTCAGGGCGAGGGTCTGGGGATAGGTCAGCTCCTCGCACATCTTCTCGATGCCGCGGTGGATGTAGCCGCAGTGCACGTCGAGTTTTTTAATGATCTCGCCTTCGAGCGACACGCGGAAGCGCAGCACGCCGTGCGTGGCCGGGTGCTGGGGACCGACGTTGATGACGTACTCCTCCTCCTCGAAAAGCACGTTGCGCCCGCGTATGAAACTGCCGTCGGGCTGCAACTCGAAGGTCGGGGCGCTGTCCTTCGACACCTCGTTGCTCATGCGGAGCGGGTTCGACGCCGGATCGTAGTCCTTGCGCAGGGGATGTCCCACCCAATCGTCGCGCAGGTACAGCCGCCGCATGTCGGGATGGTTCAGGAAACGGATGCCGAAGTAGTCGAACGCCTCGCGCTCGTTCAACTCGGCGGCCTTCCACAGGTCGCACACCGAGGGCAGGACCGGGCGTTCGCGTTCCGGAGTCAGCGTCCGCACCACGACGTTCTCGCCCGTCGAGGTGGCTTCGAGGTGGTACACCACGCCGAAGCCCTCTTCGCCCCAGTCCATGCCCGTGAGGCTGCGCAGGAAATCGAAGCCTTCGGCCTTCAGGCGTTCGGCCACCCCGCGGAAAGCTTCCGCCGGCACGGTGAACATCCCCTCGCCGGCCTCCGACCACACGGCCGCAGGCTCCCAGGCCTTCATTTTATCTGTCAGGGTCATAATTCTCGTTTTTCTTCGTCCACATTCAAATCGTTCTTCTCCGCCGTCAGGTCGCTCCGCAGCAGCCGTTCGTACTCCTCGCGGCCGATCTGCCGGTTCACGCCTCCGAAGAAGCGTTGCAGTTTCACCTTGCGCTGAAGCTGCATCAGTCCGTAGAGCATCGCCTCGGGACGCGGCGGACATCCGGGGATGTAAACGTCGACGGGCAGAATCCGGTCCACGCCGTTGACCACGTGGTACGACTTCTTGAACGGACCGCCGCTGATGGCGCAGCCGCCCACGGCGATCACGTATTTGGGATCGGCCATCTGGTCGTAAAGACGCCTGAGCACCGGAGCCATCTTGTGCGTGATGGTTCCGGCGACCATGATGAAGTCGGCCTGGCGCGGGGAGGCGCGGGCCACTTCGAACCCGAACCGGGCGAAGTCGTAGCGCGCGGCGCCCACGGCCATGAATTCGATGCCGCAGCAGCTCGTGGCGAACGTCAGGGGCCAGAGGCTGTTGCTGCGCCCCCAGTTGATCACCTCGTCGAGACATCCCGCCACCACATGGGTTCCGTTCTCGCGCAGTTCGCGCACCATCTGTTCGAGGTATTCGTTGTCGTTGAAGTCTTCGTACTTCATCGACTTGATTTTCGGTCTCTTTATTTCCATTCCAAAGCTCCTTTCCGCCATGCGTAGGCAAGGCCCAGAATCAGTACCACCAAAAAGAAGAGAATGCTCACCAGTCCGTAGACGCCCAGTTCCTGCACGACGACGGCCCACGAAAAGAGGAACACCGTCTCGACGTCGAACATCAGGAAGAGGATGGCGAAGAGGTAGTAACCCACCTTGAACTGCATCCACGAACGTCCGCGCGTCGGGATGCCGCACTCGTAAGCCTCGCCCTTCTGGGGGTTGTACGAACGCGGCGACACGGCGCGGGCGATGCCCAGCGCGACTGCGACCAGCGCAATGGCCGTAAGGATGACGACCACCAATAGCGTGAAATACATAGATATGTTGTTTTACGATTTTTAATTCCGGCACGACGAACGCACGCACGCCCCGCGGACGGCAAAGCCCCGGAAACATGCGGCAGGTAAAACGGCGGAAAAGGCTAAATCAGAATGCGCCCCAGAGAGAAGACGTAGTAATCCACGGCGTCGGGGTGCAAAGCCGGGGAATAGGTCCGCATTGCGGTACGGAGGCCGAAAGCGGCATCACAGGCGACGCGCGCGCCGGCAAGCTGCCGCACGGCGGCCTTATGGTCCGAAGGAGCTGCGGGAGCCTCGATCGAGACGGCGCAGGGACAGATCGCGGCGGAGAAATAATTGCATGCCGCGGCGTGCGAACCGGCAACCGAGGATTGCGTCAGGGCAGGGCGCACGCTCTCCGCGCCGCTGCGGAACGACGTATCCTCCAGACTCCCCGCCAGGGCGAAGAGCAACAGGATCAATGCCAATTGAATTCTCTCCTGCATCCGGTCCGAATCATAAATTTCTACGCTGCGAAGATACACTCTTTTACGCAGAAAAACACATCGGCAAACCAAAATGATCACAAAATGACGAATTTTGATTACAAATCCATGAATCCGCGACCCGCAAAAAATGCCGTTTCCTATATAGGAAACGGCATTCGAACACCGGCGGAAACCGCCTATTTTTCAGCGTATCGGTCGCCCACGACCTTCCAGTCGACGACGCCCCAGAGGGCCTCGACGGCATCGGCGCGGCGGTTCCGGTAGTCGATGTAATACGCATGCTCCCAGACGTCGATCGCCAGCAGCGGCTTCATGCCGTGACGCATGGGGTTGCCGGCGTTCTGCTCGCTGACGACGGCCAGACGCCCCGAGGGGTCCTCGGCCAGCCACACCCACCCCGAACCGAAAAGGCCCGCGGCGGCGCGGCCGATCTGCACCTTCAGTTCGTCGAGCGAGCCGAAATTGCGGTTGATGGCCTCCAGCAGCTCGCCCGAAGGCTCCTTTTGGGGTTTCGGCGAGAGCTGTCCGAAGAAGAACGCGTGGTTCCACGCCTGCGCGGCGTTGTTGTAGACCGGCCCGTCGGCCGAAAGGATGATGTCTTCCAGCGGCTGCCCGGCAAAGGGCGTGTCGACGATCAGCTCGTTCAGTTTGTCGACATAACCAGCATAATGCTTGTCGTGGTGGTAGTGCATCGTCTCCTCGGAGATTGCGGGCGCAAGCGCGTCGTAGGCATAAGGCAGGTCCTGCGGGGTGAAACGCGGCGAGGCCGCGGTATCGGTCGTTGCCATAATCAAAGATGTTAATAAGTTGAGATACAAAATCATATGTCGCTTGTTTTTTGTTCCTTCATCGCATCGAAAGCCCATTTTCCCCGGCCGCAGACGGGACATACCCAGTCGTCGGGCAGCGCGTCGAACGGCGTATACCGGCCCACGTTGTGTTCCGGATCGCCCGACACGGGATCATAGATGTATTCGCAGTAGGTGCAGCGGTATTTTTGCATCGCATTCGGAAGGTTAAATTCAGCAGGACCCCGAACAAATAGCGTACCCGAGTTCCGGTTTCGGAAAATTTTTCGTAATTTTGATCGGAATACCGACGAATTGCAACCTAAAACCAACTATATGATGACACTTCCTTATGCCGAACCCTACAAGATCAAGATGACCGAGGCCATCCGCACTTCCACGCGCGAAGAGCGCGAAGCGTGGATTCGCGAAGCCCGCTACAACCTTTTCAAACTGCGCTCGGACCAGGTGACGATCGACCTGCTGACCGATTCGGGCACGGGGTCGATGTCCGACCGCCAGTGGGCGGCGATGATGACCGGCGACGAAAGCTACGCCGGGGCCTCGTCCTATTTCCGGCTCAAAACGACGGTCGCGGAGCTGTTCGGCATGCCGTGGTTCCTGCCCACGCACCAGGGGCGCGCCGCGGAGAACGTGATCTTCTCGGCGCTGCTCAAGGAGGGCGATATCGTGCCGGGCAACTCGCACTTCGACACCACGAAGGGGCACATCGAATTCCGCCGCTGCCACGCCGTGGACTGCACGATCGACGCCGCGGCCGACACGCAGCTCGAACTGCCGTTCAAAGGCGAGATGGACCTTGCGAAACTCGAAAAGGTCCTCGCCGAAAACCCGCGCGAAAAGATTCCGTGCGTGGTGCTCACCGTCACCAACAACACGGCCGGAGGCCAACCCGTGTCGATGCGCAACATCCGCGAAACGGCCGAACTGTGCCGCCGCTACGGCGTGCCCCTGCTGATGGACTCGGCGCGCTTCGCCGAAAACGCCTACTTCATCAAAACCCGCGAGGAGGGCTACGCCTCGAAGACGATCAAGGAGATCGTCCGCGAAATGTACGACTGGGCCGACATTATGACCATCTCGGCCAAGAAGGACGGCGTGGTGAACATGGGCGGCTTCGTGGCGATGCGCTCCGAGGAACTCTACAAAAAGGCGATGTCGTTCAGCATCATGTTCGAAGGCTACGTCACCTACGGCGGCATGTCGGGCCGCGACATGGACGCGCTGGCCGTGGGACTGGACGAGAACACGGAATTCGGACAGCTCGACGCCCGCATCCGGCAGGTGCGGCTGCTGGGCGACCTGCTGGACCAGTACGGCGTCCCCTACCAGCGTCCGGCAGGCGGGCACGCGATCTTCGTGGATGCGAAGAAGGTGCTTCCGAACCTCCCGAAGGAACAGTTCATCGCCCAGACGCTGGCCGTGGAACTCTACCTCGAAGCGGGCATCCGCGGCGTGGAGATCGGCTCGATCCTCGCCGACCGCGACCCCGAGACACACGAGAACCGCTACCCCGCGCTCGAACTGCTGCGCCTGGCCATCCCGCGCCGCGTCTACACCGACAACCACATCCGGGTGATCGCCGCCGCATGCCGCAACATCTTCGAGCGCCGCGCGGAGATCACCACGGGTTACCGCATCACCTTCGAGGCGCCGATCCTGCGCCACTTCACCGTCGAACTCGATAAAATCCGTTAACGATGAAACGAATCCTTCTCACACTGGCCGCGCTCGGCACGGCCCTCACGATGCAGGCGAAAGTCGTCCTGCCCGGCATTTTCGGCGACAACATGGTGCTCCAGCAGCAGTCCGAAGCGCAGTTCTGGGGCAAGGCCGCGCCCGGCAAGAAGGTCACGATCCGCCCCTCGTGGAGCACGCAAGGCATTACGGCCAACGTCGGCAAAGACGGCCGCTGGCGGGCCGCCGTGCCCACCCCGGAGGCCGGAGGTCCCTACACGATCGAATTGAGCGACGGCGAGCGGCTGACGCTCCGCGACGTGCTGATCGGCGAGGTGTGGCTCTGCTCCGGACAATCGAACATGGAGATGCCGGTACACGGATTCCCCAACCAGCCCGTCGAAGGTTCGGCGGAGGCGATCATCCGGGCCAGGGCCGCAACGCCGATCCGCCTCTGCACCGTCAAACGCAGCACGGCACGCACGCCGCAGGAGGAGTGCGCGGCACAATGGCTGAAGCACACCCCCGAAGCGGTCGCCGGAACCAGCGCCACGGCCTACTACTTCGCCCGCTACTTGCAGAGCGTGCTGGACGTCCCCGTGGGTGTCATCGTCACCTGCTGGGGCGGCACCCCGGTCGAGGCGTGGATGGACCGCGAAACGATGTCCGGATTCAAGGAGTTCGACCTCTCGTTCCTTGACAACCCGGACCAAATCGACCGCCCCCAGTACAAACCCTGCGGACTTTACAACGGCATGATCGCACCGCTCGTACCCTACACCGTGAAGGGATTCCTCTGGTATCAGGGCGAGTCGAACAGGCCGAATCCCACCCAGTACCGGGCGCTGATGCCGGCCTTCGTGAAGATGCTCCGCGAGCGCTGGGCGCAGGGCGGGCTGCCGTTCTACTACGTGCAGATCGCACCCTACCGCTATGACGGACCCAACGCCATCAGCGGAGCCTTGCTGCGCGAAGCCCAGCTGCATAATCTGAAGGATATTCCATCGAGCGGCATGGCCGTAACACTCGACATCGGCGACGAGGGCTGCATCCATCCGGCCAAAAAAGAAGAGGTCGGAACACGTCTGGCCTGGCTGGCGCTGTCGAAAACCTACGGCATGAAAGGCATCGACGCCGATACGCCCGTCTGCGAAAAGATGGAGGTCGCCGACGGCAAGGCCTACCTGACCTTCGCGACAGGTCCCGACGGCCTGGCGCCCTACGGCCGCACGCTCACGGGCTTCGAAATGGCGGGCGCCGACCGCGTCTTCCACCCGGCCACAGCCCGGATCGAGAAGGGCAAAAGCCGCCTGATCGTCGCGTGCGACGCCGTTCCGGAACCGGTCGCCGTGCGCTACGCCTTCCGCAACGTTCCCGAAGCCACCCTTTTCAACACCTCCGGCATCCCCGCCTCCTCGTTCCGCACCGACGACTGGGAGGTGAAGTAAACGCATGTTCCAACCGACCGATCCGGCCGCGGGGACAGACCTCCGCGGCCGGATTTTTTCAGACCCGCATCTCCGGACACGTCAGCAGGAGACGCAGCGGTTCAGCGAAGCGAGGATTTTCCGGTTGGCGGAGTCGATGACCGAGGTTTCCAGCGCCGAGAGGTAAATCTGCGTCGTGCGCTCGGAGGTGTGCCCCATTCCGGCGCTGATCACCGGCAGCGGCACATTGTGGTTGCGGGCCGCCGTCGCCCAGCTGTGACGCGAGGTGTAGGACGAAAGCCCGGAGTCCAGCCCCAGCAGCGACGCGAGCTTTTTCAGCAGACGGTTGTAGTAGTTCAGCGCGACCTGATACTGCGCATAGGCCCGGGCCGGGTCCTCGGCCGTCAGCACCGGGAAAAGATAGGGCGTATCGCGCGTGCGCGGAGCGTACCGGCCGATGATCTCGCGCATGCACGGCTCCAGATGCACGGTCATCCGCTGCCCCGTCTTGCGGCGCACGTAGTGGATCGCCCCGTCCCTCATGTCCTTTTTCCGGAGAAAAGCCATGTCGACGAACGCCATGCCACGCATGCAGTAGCTGAAAACGAACAGGTCGCGGGCCAGCGGCAACGCACCCGAAACCGGCAGGTCGAGGCTCTTCAGACGGGCGATGAGCCGCTCGTCGATGGCCCGTTTGCGCGTGCGGTCGACGCCCGTATAGACACCGCCGAACGGCGACGCCGGCTCGGCCAGCCGCCTGCGGACCGCCTTGTTGTAAACCGAGCGCAGGATGCGCATGTAGAACGACACGGTGTTCCGGACGACCCCGCGGCGCAGCAGGTAAGCGTTGTACTCCTCGACCAGCCGCTCGGTGAACGCGGCGAAAGGCAGTTCGCCGCCGCCGAGAAAGCCCGAAAAACTGCGGAGCGTGCGCGTGTAGTTGCGGGCCGTGCCCAGCCGGTTGTCGGCTGTCAGCTGCGCGATCTGCTCGCGCATGAACGCCGTCACGCCCACGCCGCAGGACTGTGCGCAGAAGCGGTCGGCAACCTCGTCGACCGTATAGGGCCGCCCCTCGCGGCCCAGGTCGCGGATGATCCGGTGCAGCCGGTCCACGTCGCACTCTATGCGGCACTGCCAGACCGGAACGCGGCCCGGCTCCGGAGAGACGGCCCGCTGCGCCGAAGCGTCCCACTCGCCGGGCATCAAACGGATGCCGGTCGTAATGCAGCGGGTCCGGCGGAGATGGGTCAACTGATAGTAGATGGTTCCGGCCTTGCCGGATACGCGCGATGCGCGGAATTTTACCTTTACGGAAGTGATCATAACAGTATGGGATTTGTTCCGAAAGGTCGCAATTATCCTCTGTTTCGCGCACATGCCCACCTCCGCTTAATCGGGTAAGCGACCTGCTTTATCCGGATTTCCCGATACAGAGCAGGCCCGGGATTTCGTCCCGGGCCTGTACTTGCGACAAAACCGCCGCTCTACGCGCAAACCGCAATCAATGCGGTCATCGGCAGCGCAGGCCGTCAGTTCTTCAGTCGGCTTTCCGCCCGAAGCAACTCCCGGACAGCCGCCGGCCGAAAGCTAAATCAGCGTTTCGAGGATCTGCACGGCATTGAGCGCCGCACCCTTCTTGATCTGGTCGCTCACGCACCAGAACGCCAGGCCGTTGTCGCACGTCAGGTCCTTGCGGATGCGCCCCACGTACACGGGGTCCTTGCCGGCGATGAAGAGCGGCATCGGGTAGACCTTGCCGGCGGGATCGTCCATCAGCACCACGCCTTCGGCCTTCGAGAAGGCTTCGCGGGCTTCGGACACGGAGACGGGACGCTCGGTTTCGAGCCACACGCTCTCCGAATGGGCGCGCATCACCGGGACGCGCACGCAGGTCGCCGACACGGCGATGTCCGAATGCATGATCTTGCGCGTCTCGTGGAACATCTTCATCTCCTCCTTCGTATAGTCGTTGTCGGTAAAGACGTCGATATGCGGAATCACGTTGTAGGCCAGCTGGAAGGCGAATTTCGCCACCGTCGGTTCCTTGCCCGCGCCCAGTTCGGCATACTGCGTCTCCAGTTCCGCCATGGCGGCCGCCCCGGCGCCGCTGGCCGACTGGTACGTCGACACGTGCACGCGGCGGATATGCGACACGTCCTCGATCGCCTTCAGCGCCACAACCATCTGGATCGTCGTGCAGTTGGGATTGGCGATGATGCGGCGGGGCGCGTTCTTCGCATCTCCGGGGTTGACCTCCGGCACGACGAGGGGCACGTCGGCATCCATGCGGAAAGCGCTCGAATTATCAATCATAACGGTCCCGTGCCGAGTGATCGTCTCGGCGAACTCCTTCGACGTACCCGCTCCGGCCGACGTCAGGGCGAAGTCGATTCCCTTGAAATCGTCGTTGTGTTGCAGCAGTTTGACGGTAAGCTCCTCCCCGCGGAATTTATAGGTACGGCCCGCGCTGCGCTGCGAACCGAACAGCACCAGTTCGTCGATCGGGAGCCGGCGCTCCTCCAAAATCCGCAAAAACTCCTGGCCCACAGCGCCGCTGACGCCCACAATAGCAATTTTCATCTCGATAAAGTTATAAAGTGATCATCGTTTCCGCTCGGACGAACCGTACACGGAAGCTCCGGAGGCAAAAATAACGATTTTCCGGGAAAAATCCTCCTTCCGGCCTGGAAATCGGCAAAATCCGGAACGCAGGCACACGATCCGGACACCGGAAAACGACTGCGCACGAACCGTTCCGCCCGCACCGCCGCAGCAGCAACCGCCCGAAAACATCCACAGAAACGGTCCCGGCAACGGCTGCCGCCCGGAAACATCCGCAGAAACGGTCCCGGCAAAGGCTGCCGCCCGCTTTCGCCCGCACCCGGCACCCACACCCGGCACCCACACCCGGCACTCGGCACCCGTGCCACATCCGCACCCGACACCCCGGCACCCGCGCCGCCGAGGGCTTCGCTTACGCCCGGTCCGATTTCTCCGCCCGGTCCGATTCCTCCGCCCGGTCCGATTCCTCCGCCCGGGCGTCCTTTTCCCGCAGCGCCTCCTCAATCTTCCGCTCGCGATAGACCTTCGGCGTCGCCCCGAACCGGGCGATGAATCCCCGGAAAAAGGTACTGCGGTTGGCGAACCCCGACTTGTAGATAATCTCGTCGATCGAGAGCCGCGTGGTCACCAGCAACTGCTCGGCCAGGTTCAGCCGGTACTCCCGGATGATTCCCGCCGGGGTCTGGCCGGTGATCGTCCCCAGCCGCCGGTAGAAATTGCAGAGACTCATGCCGAGTTCCCGGGCGATGAACTGCGTTGAGAACCCCGGATAGAGAATGTTCCGGTTGATGATGTCGAGCATCCGCTCAAGAAACGCCTTGTCGTCCTTGTGCAGCAACCGCCCCTGCGTGAGGTCGAAGGCGCTGTAAACCGAGCGTCCGTAGCTTTTCAGCGATTCGTAACGGCGCAGCAGCTGGTCGACGACACTCTGCAAATGGGTAATGTCGAAGGGGATCTTCAGGCAGATGTCCACGCCCAGTTCCAGCCCCTCGACCTTCACGTCCGTACGGGAAACCGCCGTCAACAGGATAATCGGGACCTGCATCAGCTGCTTGGTTTCCCGGATGCTGCGGATCAGGCCGATCATCGCCGTATTGAGCGACACCGTCCCGCAGATGATGATCTGCGGCTGCGCTTCGGCCAGTTTCTCCTGCGGGCATTTCAGGTCGGAGACGATCCGCACGTTGTAGCCGCCGCTGAACAGACCGGCGATGAAATCGGCCATATCCCGGTCCTCGTTGATGACGAGCATCGTCGGGAGCATGTCGCCGAACGTCATCACGGAGGCTTCGGGAACCGGCACGGGCAGGCTGAACCGCCGTCCGGGAGCGATGTCGGGCTGTGCGGCGGACCGGGCCGCACGGGTGATCTCGAGCCGCGGCAGCGACAGCGTAAAGGTCGTCAGCCCGTCGCGGCTCTCCACCCGGAATTCGCCCTGGAGCTTGGTCACGAGGTTGTAGCAGATCGCCAGCTCCAGGTCTTCCTTCAGCGACACGCCCTGGCGGCTCAGCGCCCCCAGGTGGTTGAGCAGTTTGTAACGGTCGAAAATCAGTTCGATCTGCCCGGCGTCGAGTTCCACGCCCCGGTTCGAGACCTCGATCCGAAGCCGTTCCGCCGCGCCGGAAGTCTCCTCCCCGGCGCCGGAAGCCGCCCCGTCCGGACGCGGCACGGAACAGATTCCGACCGAAACGCTCACCTCGCCGCCCGGCTCCGTCCGGCGGAACGCATTGGACAGCAGGATATTGAAGATCATCATCAGGATATTGCGCACCGAAGGGAACAGCACGCCGCTGCCTACGGCCGTCCGGTAGGCGATGCGGTTCTCCCCGGCATAATCGGCGAATGTCTGCGCGATGCCGCCGGCCGTGCGTGAAACGTCCAGCATCTCGATATCGTCCGAACCGTCGACGGGATCGGTCGACTGGAATTCGTTGAGCATATAGATCAGATCGTTGATCTTCTGCGCATTGTGCCGGATCAGTTCCGCCTGCCGGCGGACGAACGCGTCGGCCGACTTGCAGCCCATGATCTGCTGGCAGGGACCGTTTATCAGCGTCACGGGGATCGAGAGTTCGTTGGTCAGGTTGGAGAACGACCAGATGCACGACTCATAGACCAGTTCCCGCTGCCGCTGTTCGTAGAGCGACTGCCGGAGCCGCGCCCGGAGCCGGCGGCGGCGGATCAGGTATCCCGACACGCCGATAACGACGCCCAGCGTTGCGGCGAGATACCCGATCCAGGCCCAGGTCGAGGCGTAGGGCGGAGCCAGCACGCGGATCGGCAGGCGGCTGACGGGACTCCACTCCCCGGTCGTATTGTTCCGGTAGCGCACCCCGAGCGTATAGCGGCCCGCGGGAAACGCAGCGAAAGCCAGCGTGTTGCTGTGGTAATTGTCGTGCCAGTCGCCGTCCAGCCCCTCGATATTGTAAAAATAGGAATAATTGCTGCCGTTGACGTAATCCAGTGCCGCGATCGAAAGACTGAAAGCATTCTGATGATGCCGCAGCACCATCCGCCCCCGGCGCATCAGCGCCCCGACATCGTACGACTCGCCGTTGGCCCTCACCTCGCGGAACCGGATGGGCGGCATGTAGGAGGCCGCTTCGAAATCCCCGCTGTCGGAGATGACCACGAAGCCGTTGATCCCGCCGAAAAGCAGTTTTCCCCGCTCCCGGTCGTAAAAATAGGCTCCGTCGCTGAACTCGACCACGTCAAGTCCGTACGAAGCGCCGTAAACCACCGAACGGTTCGTCGCCGGGTCGTAGCGCACGATGCCGGCATTGGTCCCGACCCAGATGTTGTCGAGCGAATCGACCAGCAGGCCGTGGATCACCCCGCAGCGCAGCTGGTCGTTGCTGTAATCGGATTCCGCGCCGCCGCCCGCCGGATCGTAACGCACCAGGCCGCAGCCGGTCCCGAACCACGACGAGCCGTCCGAACGGCACACGCCCGCCGTCACGTCGTTCACGGCCAGCCCCCGGCGGGTGTCGAACCCGACGGTCCGGCCCTCCCGGGTGCGCCTGTCATAATGTACGACGCCGATACCGTGGTTGCAGAACCAGAGGGTGGAATCGGACTCCTCGCAAACGGAGAAAAAGAAGTTCCGGCTCCGCGCCTTGAGTCCCAGCTCCACCGGTTCGACATTCGCGGCGACGGGCGCGTCGGCGCTCCCGGACAGTTCGATGCGCCAGACCCCGTAGCCCACGCTCGCAGCCCACAGCACCCCGTCCCGGTCCTCGTAAAGCCCGTGAATGCGCCGCAGCGCCCCGCTCCGCGGCAGTTCGAAAATCCGCCTGTGCCGGTACGAGTAGTAGCACACGCCGCCGTCGCCGCCGATCCACAGCACATTGCGGCGGCTTCCGGCAAACGTATAGACCGAATTTTTCCCCAGCGGCGAATCGGCGGCCGTATAGCTGTCGGTATTCTCCCGCGTAAAGGTCCGCCGGGAGTAGAAATCGCGGATGCGCAGGATGCCGTCGTTCTTGGTCCCGATCCAGAGGTCGCCCTCCGGGTCGACATGGAGCGCCTTGATCGGTTTGGTCAGCAGGTAGGGCAGCGTTTCGTAGGTGACCGAACGGATCGCGACCTCCCCGACCGCCTGCCGCAGCAACCCGCTGCCGTCGGTTCCGATCCAGACAATATCCTGGTTACAGTCCTTCAGCAGTGCAAAAACGCCGCAGTTGACGTCGATCTCCTGCAACTCGTAACGCCCCTCGATCGGATCGGTCGAACGGAGCCGCAGCACGCCGCTCATCCCGAAGGCCAGCACGTAATCGTCCTTGTCGCTGATCACCGACGAAAGGGCGCCGCGCCGTCCAAGCTCCTCCCGCAGGTCGAAAATCGGGAAAGCCCGCCGCTGCCCGGTGTCGAAGCGGAACAACATGCCGTTCCGGTCGGTGAAAAAGATCGTCCGGTCGCCGTCGTAACGGGTGAACACCACCCCGTCCGGCAGCGGCATCCGCTCCCACTCCCCCACCGAAGCCCTGCCGCCGGCGTCATAGGCCACCTGCGCACAACGAATATCCTCCGAACGCACCAGCCACAATACGCCGTCGCCGTCGAGGCACATGCGCAGCACCCCGTTCAGCTCCGCCCCGCGGACATCGACCGGCTCGAACGCACCCTGCGACGCCACATATCCGTACAACTTGTTGCCATGCAGGAAAAACGCCTCGTCCCGGCTGCGGGCCGCGAATTTATAGACCCGCTGGAATCCGGCAAGCATTTCGATCCGCCGGTCGCGCGTGTCGAAGCGGTCGACGCCGTAGTTGGTCCGCACCCAGAGGTAACCGTCGTCCGTGGCTACGATCTCCTGAATCAGGTTGCCCGAGAGCCGGAAATGCCGGGCGGAATTGCCGTCCCACAGATTCAGTCCGTCGCAACTGCCCGCCCAGATATACCCGTCCGCATCCTGCGCCAGCGACAGAATCGAACTGTTCGACAGCCCGTCGCGGTGGGTAATGCGGCGGATATTCTGCGGGAATGCACTCCGGACGACCGCGACCGCGAGGAGAAGGAATACGCATCTGAAATACATAGCAGGGCGAATTAGATAAAAACAGACCGGAATATCTATGTAAATATATACAAAAAAACCGGATTTCAAAACAAAATATCCCATTTAGCGACAACGCCGATTCCCCTTGGTACAAGGGCTTTTTCCCGGATACGCCGGATGGCTTTTCCGGCGAGCGGCAAAGAGCGATCTTGGGCGCTATGATATGAAATCATACTTCTTTTATAAGAAAATATACTCGCACAATGCCGTTTTCTGATATTTTTGTAAAAGCCTTGACGAAAGTTTCCGCTTCCCGAAAGGCTTATTTGCGACACCTATATATAAAATTTGCATGCTATGAAGAAAACACATTTGTTTCGGCATCAGAGGTATTCGCATCCAAATCGGACGATAGCCGGAAAATCATTCCGGGCAGTCTCCGCATCGTTTTCCGTATTCCAGTTCCGCCGGTCGAAATACCGGAAGCAACGGCATCCGAACGACCCGCTCTTCGGCTGATCCGCCGTATCGCCCTCTCTCTTACGTTCGCATCCTCCCGCAGCATCCCTACCCATACCCGCTGCACGCTTATTCAAACGCACCGTTCCTTTTCCGATAGCCGACGGCCCATCGGAAAGGCAGCCGGCCCGAACCTCGTACCAAACCCATTTAAATTTTCGCCTATGATAAAAAAATTGCTCTTATCGCTATCGGCGGTTTTCTGTATGACGGCAGCTTCGGCCCAGACCCAGACGGTCAAAGGCCGTGTCGTCGATGAGAACAACGCACCGGTCATCGGTGCGACCGTTGTCGTCAAGAACCGCCCGACAATCGGCACTTCGACCGATGTCAAGGGAGAATTCGCACTTCAAGGAGTCCCGAAAGGAGGGGGGGGGGAAACTCCAAATCTCTTATGTAGGCTACAAAACCCAGGATGTTGACATTGCACCCAACATCCGGGTAAAACTCGAACCCGACGCCCAGGCCGTAGAGGCCGTCGTGGTGACGGGTATGACCAAGATGGACAAGCGGCTGTTCACGGGAGCCGCAGACCAGCTGGTTGCCGACGACGTGAAACTGGCCGGTATGGCCGACATCAGCCGCGGCCTGGAAGGCCGGTCGGCCGGCGTATCCGTCCAGAACGTATCCGGTACGTTCGGAACCGCCCCGAAAATCCGCGTGCGCGGTGCCACATCAATTTACGGCAGTTCGAAGCCGCTGTGGGTCGTGGACGGCGTCATCATGGAGGACATCGTCGACATCGACGCCGACGACCTCTCCTCGGGCGACGCCACGACGCTCATCGCATCGGCCATCGCCGGACTCAATGCCGAAGACATCGAGAGCTTCAACATTCTGAAAGACGGCTCCGCCACCTCCATCTACGGAGCGCGCGCCATGGCGGGCGTCATCGTCATCACCACCAAACGCGGCCGCGCCGGCGTGAGCACCATCAACTACACCGGCGAATTCACCTACCGCATGATTCCGTCCTACCGGGATTTCAACATTATGAACTCGCAGGACCAGATGTCGGTGTACATGGACATGCAGAAAAAAGGCTGGCTCAACCTCGCCGAAACCATCACCGATTCGGAAAGCGGCGTATTCGGAAAGATGTACCAGATGATTGCGGCCGGACAATTGCAAAACGACGACGCGAGCATCGGGAATTACCTGCGCGCGGCGGAGTTCCGCAACACGAACTGGTTCAGCGAGCTGTTCAACAACAACGTCATGCACACCCACTCGGTGAGCCTCACGTCCGGAACCGACAAATCGTCCTACTATGCGTCGCTGAGCGCCATGAGCGACCCGGGCTGGACGAAGACCAGCAAGGTGGAACGCTACACGGCCAACATCAACGCCACCTACAACATCTTCAAAAACCTGTCGCTGAACCTGATTTCCAACGGCTCCTACCGGAAGCAGAAGGCGCCGGGAACGCTGTCGTCGGCAACCAACTACGTGACGGGCGAAGTGAAGCGCGAATTCGATATCAACCCCTATTCCTATGCGCTCAATACGTCGCGCACGCTCGACCCCGACGAATTCTACACGCGAAACTACGCGAGCTTCAACATTCTGCACGAACTGGACAACAACTACATCGACCTTTCGGTCGTCGAGACCAAATTCCAGGCCGAACTGAAGTGGTCGCCCGTCGAGGGCCTCGACTTGAGCGCCCTGGGCGCGGTAAAATACCAGGCCTCGATCCAGGAGCATAACATCACCGAGTCCTCAAACCAGTCCGTTGCTTACCGGACCGTCGAACCGACCACCGTCCGGGACAACAACCCGTTCCTTTACACCGATCCGGACAACCCCTACGCCGTTCCGGTGACCGTGCTGCCCAAGGGCGGTATCTACGAACGCACGGACAACAAAATGCTTTCGTACGACTTCCGCGCGTCGGCGACCTACAACAAAACGTTCAACAACACGCATATCATCAGCCTCTACGGCGGTATGTCGGTGAACAAGATCGACCGGCACAACACCTGGTTCCGCGGCTGGGGACTCCAGTACGATATGGGTATGGAGCCTTACTACGATTACCTGGCCTTCAAGCAGGGCATGGAGAGCGGCAGCAAGTACTACACGATCGGCGACTCGTTCTATCGCGAAGTGGCCTTCTTCTTCAACGGAACCTATTCTTACAAGGGACGCTACACCATCAACGGAACCTACCGCTACGAAGGGACCAACAAGATGGGCAAGAGCCGCAAAGCCCGCTGGCTGCCGACGTGGAATATCTCCGGGGCATGGAACGTCCACGAGGAGAAGTTCTTCAGCCACGTACAGCCCGCCCTGTCGCACCTGTCGCTCAAAGCCTCCTACTCGCTGACCGCCGACCGCGGCCCGTCTTACGTCACCAACTCGCTGGCCGTCATCAAAGCCTCGACCCCGTGGCGTCCGACCAGCGGCGATACCGAAACCGGTCTCAAGGTTTCGAGCCTCGAAAATGCGCAGCTCACCTACGAGAAGAAGCACGAGCTGAACCTCGGACTCGACGTCGGGTTCGTCAACAACCGGATCAACCTGGCCTTCGACTGGTACAAACGCAACAACTTCGACCTGATCGGCACGGTCACGACCCAGGGTATCGGCGGCGAGATCTCCAAATACGGCAACGTCGCGGAGATGAAATCGAACGGCGTCGAAATCAGCCTTTCGACCAAGAACGTCCAGACCAAGAACTTCAGCTGGACCACCAACTTCATCTACTCGCACATCCACAACGAAGTGACCAAACTCGAAACCTCCACGCGCGCAATGACGTTGGTTTCGGGAACAGGATTCACGATGGAGGGGTATCCCGCCCGCTCGCTCTTCTCGTTCCAGTTCGCAGGATTGAACGAAGTCGGACTGCCGGTCGTGGTCAACACGGAAGGCAAACTCAGCTCCAGCTCCTTCAATTTCCAGGACAGCAACGAGAACAACCTGAAAACGAATCTGGTCTACTCCGGACCGGTCGACCCGACCGACCTGGGCAGTTTCGGCAATACGTTCCAGTACAAGGGATGGCGTCTGAACGTCTTTATGACCTACTCGTTCGGCAACGTCGTGCGGCTCAACCCGGTCTTCAGCAGCATTTACTCGGACCTCAACGCCATGCCGCGGGAATTCAAGAACCGCTGGATGGTCTCCGGCGACGAAGCCGTCACGAACATCCCGGCCATCGCCTCGAAGCGCCAGCGCCAGCTGAACTCCTCGATTTCGTACGGATACAGCGCCTACAACTACTCGACGGCACGCATCGCCAAGGGCGACTTCATCCGCATGAAGGAGATTTCGCTTTCGTACGACTTCCCGAAGAGACTCATTTCGAAACTGCGGTTCTCTTCGCTTTCGCTCAAACTGCAAGCCACGAACCTCTTCCTGATCTACGCCGACAAGAAGCTCAACGGCCAGGACCCCGAGTTCTACAACACCGGCGGCGTCGCAGCCCCCGTGCCGCGGCAGTTCACGCTCACAATCCGAATCGGACTGTAAAATCTGATTTATCTTAAAAAGATTCCTATGAAAAAAAGCATCATATATTTACTGGGCATAGCGGTCGTCATTCCGGCATTCATGTCGTGCAGCGATTTTCTGGATCAGAATCCCGATCTGCGCACGACGCTGGATTCCGAAGAGAAGATCGCCAACATACTCGTCTCGGCCTACATCAGCGGGGCAGGCAGCTACCAGCTCGTTGCGGAACTCTCCTCGGACAACGTCTGCGACTACGGCATCACAAAGAATTACAACCAGTTCTATCAGGATGTCTACGAATGGGCCGAAGAGGTTACCAGCAACAACGACGCCCCGCGGAACATCTGGAGTTCGAACTACAACAACATCGCCAACGCCAACCAGGCGCTTTCGGCCATCGAGGAGCTGGGAGGACCTACCACCACGAGGCTCAAGGCCAGCAAAGGCGAAGCGCTGATTTGCCGGGCTTATTCCCATTTCGTACTGGCAAACATGTTCTGCATGCCCTACAACCCGGCAACAGCAGGGAACTGCCTGGGCATACCCTATATGGACCACGCCGAAACCGACCTCAACCCCAGGTACGAACGCGGAACGCTCCAGGAGGTCTACGAGATGATCGGCAAAGACATCGAAGCGGGCATCCCCCTGATCGACGACACGGCCTATTCGGTTCCGAAATACCACTTCAACTACAAGGCCGCCTGCTGCTTCGCCTCGCGCTACTACCTGTTCATGCAGGACTGGGACAATGCCATCAAATACGCGACGATGGCCCTGACCTCCAACCCGTCGTCGCTGCTGCGCGATTACAGTGCGATCGCCGCTCTGCCGAACGGCACCAGCAGGCATCAGGAATATGTCAATTCGGCCAGCACGGCCAACTTCCTCCTCCAGGCCGCGACATCGAACAGCGGACTGCTTTTCGACTGGTACTCCACCGCCGGCCGCTATTCGCACGGCAAACTGCAAGGAATCTATGAAACCGTTCAGCCGAAAAAAGGCGGTCCGTGGGGCAGCAGCGTGACTTTCAAAGCGCCGCATGCAGTGCTTGCCTCATCGGGCAAATACGTTCTTCCCCGGACATGGCGCGTGTTCCAATACACCGACCCGGTCGCCGGAACCGGATTCAACAAAGCGATTTCCGTTCTCTTCACCTCCGAGGAGGCGTTGCTCAACCGCGCCGAAGCCTATATTATGAAGATGAACGAAGACCCGACGGCGCTCGACAAGGCCCTGGAGGATATAAACCTCTACGCCGCGAACCTCTTCTCGGCAGGGTTCAAATCCATGACGGAGGCTTCGATCATCAAATGGGCTACGGAAACCTACCCCGACTACTCCGAACTCTACGTCGGAAAGACCTCGGTCAGCAGCCCGCAGACGCTCAATCCCAAGAAAAAGCTCCATGCGGCCCCCTACAACACGCTCGAAGAGGGCGGCCCGCAGGAGAGCATGCTTCAGGCGCTCATCTTCATGCGCCGCTACCAGTTCCTCCACGAAGGCATGCGGTGGTTCGACACCCGTCGCTTCGGCATCACGGTCTACCGCTACCTGCTCGATGAAGACGCCGAAACCGTCGTGCAAATCACCGATCAGATCAGCGACGAGAACGGTACGGCCGATCCGCGCCGCGCCCTGCAACTCCCGGCCGACGTTATTGCCGCCGGCCTGACCCCCAACCCGAGAAAATAACAAACCAAAGTGCGTATGAAAAAGAATCTGATATATCTGCTCTTTTCCGTCACGCTGCTCTGCGCAGCGCTGACAGCCTGTTCGGACAACGACGATCTGGATTCCACCAGCGTGGTCCGGCCGACGACCACCGAACAGAACGACCTCGACCGCTGGCTCAAGCGCAACTACGTCGAAACCTACAACATCCAGCTCAAATACCGGTTCGAGGACATCGAGTCGAGCATGGGCTACTACCTCACACCCGCCAGCTACAAGCAGTCGGTCGCCATGGCCAAACTGGTGCGCCACATGTGCCTGGAAGCCTACGACGAGATAACCGGCAGCACGGATTTCATCAAGGCCTATTTCCCGAAAATCCTCTTCCTGGTCGGCTCGTATGCCTACAAGACCAACGGAGCGATGGTGCTGGGAACGGCCGAAGCCGGGGCGAAGATCACGCTCTACAACCTCGACAACCTGAACCCCAAGACCGTCAATGCGAAGACGGCCTATTTCAAGACGATCCACCACGAATTCGGGCATATCCTCAATCAGACGAAACCTTACCCCACCGATTTCGCGGAGATTTCCGGCCCGGATTACGTACAGGACCAATGCTTCGAAATCTACAAGACCACCGAATCGGCACTGCAAAAAGGATTCATTTCCCCGTATGCATCGAAAGCCGACAGCGAGGATTTCGTGGAACTCATCGCCCTCTACGTCAACCGGAGCGCAGAAGAGTGGGAGGAGATGCTGACGACGGCCGGCGACACGGGACGGCCGAAAATCGAAGCCAAATTCGAAATCGTCTCCAACTACATGAAAAGCACCTGGAACATCGACCTGAACGAACTGCGGGAAATCGTACTGCGCCGTGCGGAAGAAGCGCCCAACCTCGACTTCGACTCGCTGGATGACGAAGATACGGACACGCCCGAAAATTCCGGTACAAACGAATAAGCGACACCGAATATGAAAAAAACAGCAATCATACTATTTCTGGTTCTGGCCATTCCTGCCCTGCTCACCTCATGCCTGTTCGACGAGGAGGATCTTTTCGACAAATCCGCCTCCGAACGCATCGAAGCCGCCAAGCAGGAAGCCAAGACCGTGCTCGAAAGCGCTGAAAACGGATGGCACGTGCGCTATTTCCCCTCCCCGACCCAGGAGTTCGGCGGATACAACCTGTTTTTCAAATTCTCCGAAGGCAGCGTCACCGTTGCCTCCGAGATCGAAAGCAACCCGTCCATCACCGAGACGAGCCTCTATTCGCTCGGCGAGGATCTGGGCGTCACGCTCAATTTCGATACGAAAAACTCGCTCATCAATTACTTCGTACACCCGAAAAATCCCGACAACATCGGATCGACCTACAAGGGCATGGAGGGCGACTACAAATTCACGGTGATGGAGACATCCGCGGCAATGGTCGTCCTGCGCGGCATCATCACGGGGAATTACTACATCCTGACCCCCGTTTCCGCGGACACCGACTGGTCGGAAGACCTGGAGACCTACCGGAACAATGCGGAAGACATGTCATTCAACACCTATTCCTTCGTCGTAAAAGACAAGACGTATTCGGCAACGCTCACGAACCGTCGCTTTGCGGTCAAGATCGACAGTGAAACCACCGTGTACGCACCGTTCATCTACACCAAGGCCGGCATCAGTTTCTACATGCCGGTCGAGATCGACGGAGTGACCGCACAGAACTTCACCTTTGTCGACGACTACTATTTCGCCGAAGTCAACGGCGCCGATTTCAAGATTATGACGCCCGAGCCGGTCCGGTCGGACATCACGTTCGAAGTGACCGTTCCCGATGCCACGAAGACCTACAACAGCGTTACGGTGAATACAGTTCCATCAACGGATACGGAGTACTACTACATGGGGCTGATGCTGAAGTCCGAATTCGAGGCCCAGCGCGAGAAAAAGCTCCTGCAAAGCCTGGTCGGCACGCTCAACGGCAACATCGGCGCAGGCGACGATCCCGAAGCGATCGCAGCCAGCCTGCTCCACAAAGGTGCGGACACCTATACGCTCAACTATCCGAGTTTCTACGACGAGTACGTAGCCGTCGTATTCGGATGCGCCGTCTCCAACGGATTCATCGTCTCCACCACGCCCATCACGTCGCTTCCGGTTTCGATCGACGCCTCGCTCTTGCCGGACAATACCGATCCTCTCTACAAGAGATGGCTGGGCAAATGGAGAGTTACGAGCACCACCTCGCAGGTAAACGAAGCTCCCGTAACATTCGAGGTTATCGTAAAACCGGGCACCGTCAACTCGTCCTACATGATCCGGGGCTGGGGCATCACGATCTACGGAAACAGGTACGACCTGCGGGCATATTACCAGGCATCCTATAATGGCGCCTCCACTCCGGCCATCCCGATTCCGAAGTCGACCGGTATTCTCTACACGAAAACCGACAATGCGATTTACGGCTACGACGGAGTCTACCCGATCCGGACTCGCTACTCCCGTATAACCCACTCGACCGGAGCCTACTCGTCATTTACGACGACCCAGACCTCGCCCAAACTCGTCGGCATTTACGACGAGGCGCAGGCAGGCCAGGCAACGATGTACGGTTCCGGCTACAATACCGGCACCGATTACGTCGGCATAGAGTTCTTCAGATGGACGGAAAACCAGGCATCCTACTACACCTCGCCGGCTGTCCGTCCGGGCTATACTGCCAAAGACTTCCCGGTGGGCCCCTTCACGTGGGTTCAGCTGATAGACGCCGACGGGAACGACCTCACCACCGGCACCCCGGCCGAATAAGCGAAACCGGTTCGATCCTCAAATAAGTCCGGGCCGCCCATTGAGGGCGGCCCGGACTTTTATCGGATACAGAAAACCCGGTCCGTGTCAGTCGAAGAAATTCTCGTCCTCGGGGTTGTTCCGCCCCTCGGAGTCGACTTCGTCCTCGCAGTCGTAACGGGGCATCATCGCCGGACGCACGAACTGGTCCGTACGGCTGATACCGAAACGACCGTCGTCGTAGATCTTTTTCATATATTCGCCCACGATCGGCAGCGCCATCACGCTGCCCTCGCCGCCGCGGATGAAGTGCACCGACTGGTCCTCGCCGCCGACCCAGGCGCCGGTCACCAGCTTCGGGGTCACGCACATGAACCACGCGTCGCGGTTCTTGTTCGAAGTTCCGGTCTTGCCGCCGATCTCCATGTCGGTCAGCCCGAACTGCCACCGCAGACGGCCCGCCGTCCCCGAGTTGACCACGTCCTGAAGCATCGTGAGCATCGTGTAGGCCGTGCGTTCGCTGACGGCGTCCTGCGACTGGGGAATGAAACTGGCGATCAGGTTGCCCTGACGGTCCTCGATGCGCGTCACGAAGATCGGATCGGTGTGCACGCCCTGATTGGCAAAGGTCGAGAAGGCGCTCACCAACTCGTAAACGTTCGATTCCGAAGAGCCGAGAGCCAGCGCCGGAACGGGGTCTATGTAGCTGCGGATGCCCATGTTGTGAATGAAATCGGCCACGGCAGCCGGCTGCTTGGCCTGCTTCATAATCCACGCCGAGTAGTTGTTGCGGCTGCGCGCAAGTCCCCACTTGAGGGGGTGCAGCACCCCGTCGTACTCGACATTGCCGGCCTCCTTGGGCGACCAGGCCGTACCGTTGGCCGTCTCAATGGTCGTCGGCAGGTTGGGAACCATCGTGCAGGGCGTCAGGCCCAGATGGTCGATGGCGAAGGTGTAAACGAAGGGCTTGATCGTCGAGCCGATCTGGCGTTTGCCCTGCTTGGCCATGTCGTACTTGAAGTAACGGAAGTTAGGCCCTCCGACATAGGCTTTTACGAAGCCCGTGGCAGGATCGAGCGACACCATCGCGGCACGCATGATACGCTTGTGGTGGAGGATCGAGTCGCGCGGCGTCATCAGCGTGTCGCGCTCGCCCTTGTAGGTGAACACCCGCATGTTGCAGGGTTTGTCGAAAGCGGCGTTGATCTCCTTCTCGCCCGCCCCGGCGTGCTTCATCTCGCGGTAACGGTCCGAATAACGGACGGCATGGCGCATGATCCGGTCGCGCTCCTCCTTGTCGGCATCGACGAAAAGCGTCTTCGTCGCCCGGAACTGCGCGTCCATCTTGGGCTGAATCTCCTTCTCCATCTGCCGCTGCACGGCCTGCTCGGCATAGGTCTGCATCACGGAGTTGATCGTGGTATAGATTTTCAACCCGTCGCGGTAGATATTGTAGGGCGTGCCGTCGGCCTTGCGGTTCTTGTGACACCAGCCATAGAGCGGATTCTCGTTGTACTCCTCCACCGCCTGGTCATAGTCCCACTCGTTGTAGAACTGGCTGCGCTTGGGAGGCCGGGCGTTCATCACCAGCCGCAGCATCTCGCGGAAATAGGTCGCCGCACCCTCGTTGTGCGACACGGGCTTGTAGTTGGTCACGATCGGCAGCGCCGCCAGCGAATCGCGCTGCCTGCGGGTCAGCGCCCCGGCCTCCTCCATGCGTGAAAGCACGAGGTTGCGGCGCACGAGGGCGTTCTTGGGATTCAGGATGGGCGAATAGCGCGTCGGGGCGTTCACCACCCCCACCAGCACGGCCGCCTCCTGCACGTTGAGTTCGTCCGGCTCCTTGTTGAAGAAGGTGTGGGCCGCCGACTTGATGCCGAAGGCGTTCGAGCCGAACTCCACCGTATTGAGGTACATGGCGGCGATCTCCTCCTTGGTGTAGTTGTATTCGAGTTTGAGGGCCGTGATCCACTCCTTGAACTTCGAGGTCACGAGTTTGGCCTTGCGGACGACGGCGCCGCGGTTGCGGACCGTATCGCGCGGAAAGAGGTTCTTGGCCAGCTGCTGCGTGATGGTCGAGCCGCCGCCCTGCGAGGTGTTTTGCAACAGCAGGGTCTTCACGGCCACACGCGCCAGCGAAGGAATGTCGATGCCCGAGTGGGTGCGGAAACGGACGTCCTCGGTCGCAATGAGCGCCGCGACGATGGGCGGAACCTCATGCCCGGCCAGCCGGATGTGAAGCGTCGAATCCGACGGATAGAGGTCGGCGTACTGCACATAGGAGCGGTTCTGCACGAAGAAGGTTCCGATCACCTTGCCGTCCTCGGAGTAGATCTCCGTGGCGAGGTTGCTGCGGGGATTCTCCAGCTCCTCGAACGAGGGCATGCGGCCGAACACGCCGAAGACCGTGAGCACCAGCATCAACGCCACGAGCGCAAAGGGTGCGAAAGCCGCGTACCAGATCCATTTTATCGTTTTCGGGCTGACACCCGTCTTTTTTTTCTGTCCCATACGACGATATTTGCGACAAAGATACGAAATATATTACAAATCCCTCAAAACGGCAGTCCCACCGACGCTGCGACGTACACCCCGCCGCTCGACGGATGGTAGCACGACAGCTTGAAGGTCGAAGTGGCCGACGCCGGCTGCCGGAAGGCGTTGAAGTCGAAAACGATGTCTCCGCCCACCGACCAGATCCGCCGCCACGTCATTCCTCCGCGGCCCACGTCGCGGAACTGCGCGTAGTCGCCTCCGGCGTTGAGCCGGATGCGCTTGATGTAGATCACCGAGCCGATGCCGCCCTCGGGATACCACACCGGCAGCTGGTAGTTGGCCTGAAAAGCCGTGTAGTTGTTCGACACGATGTCCGCGGAGGTGAACCCGCGCGGAACCAGCCGCGTGGATTTGTAGCTCAACGGAGCATATCCCGACGGAAATTTGTAGCCGCCGATCGAGGTCTGGTAGGTCGCGGCCACCAGCACCGAGTTGTGGGGCGCGAATCCCGGCAGATAAGCCTGTCCGTAGAACGAAATCAGGTCGCTGAAATGGGTGTTCTCGGGGTTGAACGTGTAGTTCGCGCTGAAGGTGTAGCCCCAGCGGGGCGCGATGTCGCGGTGCGCCATACGCACCTGGTCGGAGAATCCGGCTCCGAACGAAACCTTGTGCAGCCCCTCGCGGAAACCGACCCGCTGAATGTTGGAGATGCTGCCGTTCTCCCATTCGATCTTGCCCAGATCGGCAACCATGCCGTTGGAGTAGTTCCAGCCCGCCGAGAGGGAGAGCTGGCGCGTGTGATACCCCCGCTGGAAATAGAGCGGCAGCGTGGCCGACAGCCCCACGGAGTAATATTTGTCGGGAGCAGGACGGCTTTGGTAGACCGGATTGCCCTGCCCGTCGCGGCCGGCCAGCGAGTAGAAGAGCTGGTTGCCGCCGTAGGAGGCGTCCAGGTCGAAACGCACGCCCAGTCCGAAATAGCGCACGCCTAGATTCACGAGCGAGCCTTCGTGCCGGTTCCAGCCGTAGGAGGCGTAGGCCTCGGCGCTCGAAAGCAGGTTCTGCGAGATCAGCGTAAGGCCCACATTGAGGTCGATCACGTGTTCGTCGACCGCCGCAAAGGGGTTGAACGCCACGGGCATCCAGCTGTGGGCGTTCACCAGATTGGGCACCTTGCGATACCGCTTCGCGCGGAACTCGCCGGACTGTCCGACCGAATCGGCGCGCGTATAGCGCACCGTGTCGAGGTTCACCACGTCCCAGCGTTTGCGGGGCGGGTTCACCAGGTTGACGGGCAGCCGCGAAGGCGTGACGGGAATCAGCAGGCTGTCATCGGCGGCGACCCGCTGCTCCGCGACGCGGTAGCCGAGGCGGTCGTAGGTCGTCAGCAGCACCCCTCCGTCCGCCGGGGCGGGCGCGAAGGAGCCGTAGGCCGAGGTGGTGATGCGGTATTCGCGGCAGGCCATCAGGTCGTAACAGTGGGCCTCGTCCCTGCCCGAGGCGATCGAGCCGTAATAGAGCTTGCCGCCCCCGGCCCGCAGGTTCGAAAGGGTGATGTAGGCCCCCTCGGTAATCGGGTGCAGGCCGTCGGAGTCGATGCGGCCGATCCACATGCCGCTGTCGTCCGTGACGAGGACGTACCACGCCACCGTACGATCGTCCCACGCCAATCCGTGAATCTCCGACCGGACGGGCGTTTCGAACCGCCGTTCGGGACCCTCGCCGTGCCGCACCACGACCGTATAACGGCCGTCGGGATTGTACTCGACCCATCCGAACTCCTCGCCCGAAGCCGTGGGATAGAGCGTATTTCGCTGCCGTTCCGCCGTGCGGGGCACACCGTCGGCGAGGTCCATGTAACACAGTTGCGAGTTGACGCGCTGTTCGAAAAGCGTGGAACGGCGGTACTCGGTCCACCAGACGCGGCCGTCGGCCATCGACGGACGGGTCGAGACCAGCCCCGTATGACAGACCGTCCGTTCCCCGCCCGTACGGCGGTCGATCACGACGAAACGCGAAACGCGGTCGAGGTCGGTTTTCAGCGCCACGACGGCCGTGTCGCCCAGCGGCAGGGGCCACTGGTAGGTCGTGTGGTTCTTTTCGGGCAGCGCGGTGAGCGGCACGGCGCTGTCCCCGGTTTCCGGCAGCGAATCCCAGTAGCGTTCCAGTTCGTCGAAGGTTTCGCGGAAGAGCTTTATGACGTTGGTCTTGTAGAATTTGCCCAGCGCCACGCGCGTGGTGGCCAGCACGTAGGGGTTGCGCGACCCGTACCACGCGACCTTGTCCCAGATGTTCTCGCCGTAGCGTTCCCAGGCGTAGGAGCAGATCTGATAGCCCAGCTCGTAGTGGTCGGGAATGTAGTCGCGGTAGGAGCCGCAGAACCAGCGGTCGATGTTGCGGCGGTCGCGGCCGACGCTGCCCATGGCGCGGTAGGCCATCGAAAACGAAGGCTGGAGACCGCGGCCGAACGACGAGTGCATCGTTTCGGACATCACGGCGTCGCCCTCCATGGCCCAGATCGGCATGCACAGCAGACCGATGGTCGACCCCTGCTGTCCGAGCACGTAACTCAAGGCGCGGATGACGCCCCGGTCGAGGTTGTTGTACTGCACGGCGTGGCGGTACTCGTGGGCCACGAGCTGCTTGTACCACGGCATCGAATAGCTGTCGACGGCGGGCGAGGTGAGGAATTCCACGCGCTTGGGAAGGTACATCACCAGTCCGTTCGACTGGAAATTCTCGGGATGCATGACGAAGGGAATGCGCATCGGGCCGTGGCGGAACCCGTAACCGATGTCGGGCCGGACCGAGCGGATGTAGAACAGCGTGCGCCGGGCGATGCCGGCGACCGTATCGGGATAGATCATCCGCACGTCGGGCGTGCGGATCGCCGACCACTTCTGCGGAGGGTCCGAACCCCAGGTGTAATACTGGGCCGCGGCGCGTTCGGCACCGCACAGCGCGCACAGCAACGCCAAGAGGAGAAGCTGCCGGCGCACGCTACGAACCGGCTTTTTTGCAGCGGTAGCCGCTGCGGATGAGCAGTTCGGCCACACGGTCGCGGTGGTCGCCCTGGATGATGATTTCGCCCGCCTTCGCCGAACCGCCGACGCCGCACCTGGATTTCAGCATGCGCGCCAGCTCCTGAAGGTCGGCATCTCGGCCCACGAAACCTTTGACGAGGGTCACGACCTTGCCCGCCCGCTGTTTGCGGTCGAGCCACACGCGCAGGTCCTGCTGCCCCGCAGGCAGCGTCTCGGCTTCGGGTTCGTCGTCCGTTTCGTAGTTGAAACCCGGGTCGGTCGAATAGACCATCCCGAGCCGTGATTTCCAGTCGTTGTCGGCCATAGTTGTTCGAATGATTGAAATTAAACGCCGAAAGCGGCGTCATTTATTGCGCAAAATTAGCAAAATATTTATCTTTGTTAACGCATGGCAAAGAAGTTCCGCGAAAAACTGCGCAAGTTCAACCCCTTCACGCGTCCGATGACGCTCGACGAACTGCCCAAACCGCTGCCGGCCAACCCCGACCAGCGGCTGGTGAAGGTCTATGTCGAAGGCTACGAAGACGTGGCTTTCTGGCGCGGCATCTTCGACCATTTCCAGAATCCCTACCTGCGTTTCGAAATCTCGGTCCCCGACCGCGGCGACCTGCCCAAGGGCAAGAAGGTCCTCATGGGCATGATCCCCCGTTCGTCGGAGGAACTGCTCCTCTGCGTCGACTCCGACTTCGACTACCTCTTCGCCGGGCGAACGCCCCAGTCGAAGGAGGTCGCCGAGGCCAAATTCATGTTCCACACCTACGCCTACGCCACCGAGAACTACCTCTGCTACGCCCCCTCGCTGCACAACGTCTGCGTCAAGGCCACCAAGAACGACACGCGCATCTTCGACTTCGTGAAGTTCATGCACGAATATTCGTGCACGATCTACCCGCTGTTCCTCTGGTACGCCTACTCGGCGCAGCTGGCCACGGAAAACGTCTTTCCGCTGATCGACTTCAAGCAGTCGGTGCGCATCGGCTACCTCGACATCGAGGACAACGGCTCAAAGACGATCGAGTGGCTGCGGCGCAACGTCTCGAAGCGCGAGAACCTGCTCCGCCAGCGCAACCCGCGGATGATCGAACCCATGAAGGAGTTCGAGGTGCAGCTCCGCGGACGCGGCCTGACGCCCGAAAACGCCTACCTGTTCATGCACGGCCACACGCTGATGGACAACGTGGTGCTGATCATGCTCAACACCGTGTGCGAGAAGCTGCGGGCCATGTCGATCGCCAAGATCACCGCCTCGAAGAAGCAGGGCGTGGCGCTCAAGAACGAGATGTCGAACTACACCAACTCGCTGCGCTCGATCCGCGACGTGCTGCTCGACAACGAAAACTACACCAAAAGCCCGCTTTACAAACGGTTGGAACGCGACATCGAGCGGTATATCGCCCGCACGATCTGGAACATGAAGCGCAACGGCGAAATCCGCGACACGTCGATGATCGGCATTATCCACAAACTCCGCACCGGACAGCAATAACGGAAAAAAGAGGGGCGGGAACGCGGACACGCTCGAAACGCATCCGGCGCTCCCGCCCATGAATCCGGCCCTTGGGACCGGTTATTCCCGTTTGCGGACCACGCGCACGGTGGACTGCGTGGCCTGCCGCACGAAGACCTGCGGACCGCGGGCGTAACGCCGCCACAGCTCGTCAGTATAGCCGCGCACCGTGAGCAGCTCCATGTTCTCGGCTTTCATCACGTCGAAACCCGCCTCGCGCAGCGCCTCGATGGCCTCGTCGATATGCCACGAGTTGTCGACGCACAGGCTCAGGTTCACGGCCGAATTGTGGATCAGGTTGGCCTTGATGCGGAAACGCTCCAGCAGCGAGAAGATCGTGGCGAACTTCTCTTCCAGCACGAAGGAGAAATCCCGCGACCGGATGGTCAGCAGCACCTGGTCCTTCTTGAGGATCAGGATCGGAACGTCGACCGGGGCCGACATGCCTCGGATCACCGTGCCGGGTTTGCGCTTGTCGCCGAAGGGCCGCACGTAAAGCGGAATATTCTTGTTCTGGAGCGGCTTGATCGTCTTCGGATGGATGATCTGCGCGCCGCTGTAAGCCAGTTCGATGGTGTCGAGGTAGTTCAGCTCGGCGATCTGCACGGCATCGGGAAACGCTTTCGGGTCGGCGTTCATCACGCCGTCCACATCCTTCCACACCGACATCGACTCGGCGTCGAGAATGTTGGCCACCACGGCCGCCGAGTAGTCCGAGCCTTCGCGCCCCAGGGTCGTGGTCGTGCCGTCGGGCGCGCCGCCGATGAAGCCCTGTCCGATGAAGATGTTCTCGACGCATTTGCCCAGCGCGTTTTTCAGCAGCGAAGCCGAAGCCTCGATGTTCACCCCGGCGTCCTTGTGGCGCTGCTCGGTGAGAAAACAGCGGCGCATGTCGATCCAGCGGTTCGACACCCCGGCGTAGTTCAGGTACTCGGAGATAATCGTCGTCGAGACCAGCTCGCCGTAGGCCACGATCGTGTCGTACCACAGTTCGGCGTCGCCGGGTTTGTAGACGGTCTCCGTCGCGACCTTTTCCAGTTCGCCGAACAGCGCGTCGACCGCCGGCAGCCGCTTCGGCTCGTGCCACAGCTCGTCGATGATCTCCGCATGGTACTTCCGCAACGATTCGACATGCTCCAGCGAGAGCTGTTTATCGCCTTTCTGAAGCCCCTCGAACACCTTTTCCAGGGCATTGGTCGTTTTGCCCATCGCCGAAACGATGATGAACAGGTTCTGCTCGTCGTCGATGATCTTGCGCAGATTCCTCACTCCGTCGGCATTCCGCACCGACGCACCTCCGAATTTATAGACTTTCATGTTATTTCGCTTATTAACCTAACGTACCTTCCTTTACCTTTTGCACAGTTGACCGCTGTACTCTTGCGGCCGATGGCCGCGTTTACAAATCTACCCCACCCCAAACCCCTCCCGTGGGAGGGGCTTGTCGCGACGCAACCGGGATTTCGACCGGATTTACAACCGGATATCCCGAAATGAAAAACCAATTTTTAATTTTTCATTCTTAATTCTTAATTACCTTATAGGGTACTCCGATGTTCTGGAACAGGAACGCGTACATGTCGGCCGCCTCGTCGATACGCTTCGAAGTGGGTTTGCCGGCGCCGTGGCCCGCTTTCGACTCGATGCGGATCAGGATCGGGGCGTCGCCCGCCTGGGCATGCTGCATCGCGGCGGCGAACTTGAACGAGTGGGCCGGAACGACACGGTCGTCGTGGTCCGCGGTAGTCACCAGCGTCGCGGGGTATTTCACGCCCTCCTTTATATTGTGCAGCGGAGAGTACTTGTAAATATAGGAAAACTGCTCCTCGTCCTCCGACGAACCGTACTCCACGGCCCAGCCCCAGCCGATGGTGAACTTGTGGTAGCGGAGCATGTCCATCACGCCCACGGCCGGAAGGCACACGGCATAGAGGTCCGGACGCTGCACCTCGCAGGCGCCGACCAGCAGGCCGCCGTTCGAGCCGCCGTGGATGGCCAGCTTGTCCGTCGACGTGTATTTTCCGGCGATCAGGTACTCGGCGGCGGCGATGAAGTCGTCGAAGACGTTCTGCTTGTTTTCGAGCATGCCGGCCTTGTGCCACTCCTCGCCGTACTCCGAGCCGCCGCGCAGGTTGGCGACGCAGTAGATGCCGCCCTGCTCGACGAACATCAGCGCCGAGGGGTTGAAGCCGGGCGTGAGGTTGATCTGAAAACCGCCGTAAGCGTAAAGCAGGCAGGGATTCTTGCCGTCGCGCTTCATGTCCTTGCGGCGGGTGATGAACATCGGCACCTTCGTGCCGTCCTTCGAGGTGTAGA